>Ga0247837_1003830_pt1 | contig 25463 bp, 21 predicted proteins | sample LaCtaG_2_FD_187115 | JGI IMG/M metagenome (GOLD analysis project Ga0247837, IMG submission 187115) | Freshwater microbial communities from meromictic Lake La Cruz, Castile-La Mancha, Spain - LaCruzMarch2015_14.5m | ecosystem: Environmental > Aquatic > Freshwater > Lake | place: Spain: Castile-La...
GATCATGCCCTCCGGCGAATCGTGGCTGATCATGAGTCTGTCGATGGTCCACTGCGACCCCAGGGTCTGCACACACCATTGCCATTTGCGGGCGATCGTATCGGCGCCACGCCACGGGATGTCCGGCTCCCCATGTATCCGACGACGTGCTCAACCGGCTCGCCAAGGCCAGCAGCGGCTCATTGACGACCCAGCTCTACATCAGACACGCAATGGCTGCTTCCACGGATCTCCCCATAAACCATCGCCCAGCCATTTGGTCCCGCATGTTGGGACCAAAACCGTGATTGACCCTGCCCCTTAGCAGAAACCCTGCCCATTAGTGCTCCTGCCCTTCGAGAAAATAATCCCATGCAAAGACGACAACTCATCACCTTGGCCGCCGCCACGTCGATACTGCCGCTGGCTGTATTTGCGCAAACCGATTTCCCCAACAGACCTCTCAAGATGATCGTTCCGTTCCCTCCGGGCGGCACGAGCGACGTCATGGCCCGATTGATTGCCGAGGAGATGTCAAAGATACTTAAACAGCCCATCCCGGTCGAGAACGTTGGAGGAGCTGGAGGTGCGATCGGGGCGAAGCGCGGAGCCGAAGCTCCTGCTGACGGTTATACGCTGACATTGACCGGAGTCGGCTCCAACGCCGTGCACCACGGTTTGAATCCAAACGTCGGGTATGACTCTAATAGGGACTTTTATCATCTGACCCAAATCCAGAACGGACCCAACGTCCTGGTCGTTCACCCGGACCAGCCGTTCAAGACGTTCAAGGATTTGATCGCCTACGTCAAGGCCAACCCAGGCAAGATGAACTATGCCTACACGCCCGCAGCATCAGGGCACATGGCGATGGAACAGCTCAAACTGACTGCAGGCTTGTTTGTCGTCGGCATTCCGTACCGCGGTGGGGGCCCGATGCTGACTGATCTGTTGGGCGGACAGATTCCGATGATGTTTATCAACCAGGACGTCGCCCTGCAGCACGTCAAGGCCGGCAAGCTGATGGCAGTCGCCGTGACCAGCGCGCAGCGCAATCCGCTGTATTCGGATGTGCCCACGATCGCAGAATCCGGTTACCCCGGCTTCGAGGCGAATTCCTGGTCTGGCGTGTCCGTCCCACGCGCCACCCCGAAGCCCATACTGGACAAGCTGGAGGCTGCTGCGGTGCAGGCGATGTCACAGCCGGGTCTCCGGCAGAAGCTGGAATCGCAGGGCTTTGTCATCCCCCCTCTCGGTTCAGCGCACTACACCAAATTCGTTGCCAGCGAGATCGACCGCTGGACCCGGGTCATCAAGGCTGCCGGCATAAAACCGGAGTAGGAAGTCACGGCCTCGGGTCGTCGTTCAGACGCTATAGTCGACCGCTGCCCACTCGAAATAGGGTTTGAGGTCGGCCACCAGCGCCAGATGCAACGGGTGCATCAGGTACCTGGTCAGCGCCTCAAGGTCCTCTACTTGCGACTCCAGCACGTAGTCCCAGCAAATCGGGCGCTGCACCTCGTTGGCACGAAACACCCAGCCCTTAATGGCTGGGATCGATGGGCCCAGCGTCGCCATTCGCGCAGCCAAAGCCTTTTCCAGAACCTCGTCCCTGGACACGTCCGGCTTGCGCCGGAACAGCACTATATGGCGCATCATCGCGTTGACTCACTCTTCAAGTGGTAGCCGCGCCCGCGGTAGTCGAAGGCGACCAGCTCGTTGATCACAGCCGCGTTATCGGCAGGAGCCGCGTAGTAGGCGCGGATTTCCGTGATCCTTCCGCTGGCCGGATCGAAGTCGTACCATTCCGCGCCGCGTAGCGCGGTGCCGCTCTTGTTCTTCAAATGGGTCCACTCGATCATGCCCTCCGGCGAATCGTGGCTGATCATGAGTCTGTCGATGGTCCACTGCGACCCCAGGGTCTGCACACACCATTGCCATTTGCGGGCGATCGTATCGGCGCCACGCCACGGGATGTCCGGCAAGCCGGCCGGAAAGTAGTGCACGGCGTCGGCGGTGAAGCACGACACCAGCGCGTCGTAGTCGGCCGCATTGCAGGCGGCGAAATAGCGACGGATCAATGCGGCGTAGTCCTCAGGTTTGAAGGATCGCGAGGGCGTCATGTTGTCTCCTGGTTCACGGATGTCCCGCGGGCCGTGCGGGTGCGATGGCAGGCCGCCCATTGGCGACCCATTGGCGGTATTGCGCGCGCGTCGCTTCGCTGGGTGGGTACAGGCCCCACAGCGCCTCACCGGCCTGGATGCGTAGCGCCAGATAGGCTTCGATGTCATCGCGCTTCTCGCACAGGTCGGCCATCTCGGCGGCCAGATGCGCCGGTATTACCGTGATGTTGTCGCCGTCGCCGTGTATCACGTCGCCCGGATATACCGCGACGCCAGCACAACCGATCGGTACCTGGAGATCCGCGACATGGTGAAAGCTCAGGCGCGTGGTCGCCGTCACTCCGGTGCACCAGACCGGAAAATCCATGGCGCTTAGTTCGGTGCCGTCGCGAAAGCTGCCGTCGGTCACCACGGCGCGGGCCCCGCGCATCATCATGCGCGTGACCAGCATGTTTCCCATCGAGGCGGCGCGACCGTCCCGGTTGCTGTCGATGACCAGCACGTGGCCCGGTTCGAGTTGTTCGACACCCACCCATTGCAGGTTGTCGGCGCTGGGTTCGGTCGTCAGGTTGCCATAGCTGTCCACGTCTTCACGCGCCGGAATGAAACGCATCGTGTAGGCCCGGCCGGCGAAAGGTTTGACCTTGCGGTTCAGTGGCGTCAAGCCGTGCAGGACCGGTTGGCGAAAGCCCTTGATATAGAGCTGGGTCGTCAGCGAGCCGCTGGTGGCCTTGGCGAGCCGGTCCAGCACGTCGTCGGATACATGGGGAGACGGACGTCTCTGGGGAATCGCCGCGAGGGGCAAGGGGCTGTGGGCGTTCATGGGCTTGGCTGGGGCTTGCAGGTGATGGTAATCTGGCATCCGGTCGATGCGTGATCGATTCTCTGTTTGCCAACCGCGCTCGCCAAGGCGCGCAGGCTTCCGAATGGCTGCGTTATCTCAGCATCCGGGACGAACGACCACGTCTGACCCTACCAAACCCAGTTCATCGCCCGTAGGCGCTCGTTTGTCGAGTCTCGACGTGGGTTTGCGTCGATGGCGTGACCGCCCGAACGCCGTGAACGCCGTGAATGCAGGGGCGGTCGGCATACTTGTCGAGCACGTTGGACGGATCATCAAGTTTGCAGCGCGACACAAGCTGCCCGCGCACTATTCGATCCATCGTCCAGTGCTTTGCGGTGGCCCAACGAGCGGGTTCAGCTCAACGCGGCCGGCCAGGTGGTGCTCAAGCTCAAGACCCCTTGGCGCGACGGCACCACGCACCTGGTGATGAGCCCGCTGGAGTGCATGCAGCGACTGGCGGCGCTGTTGCCACGGCCGAGGCTGCACCCGCCAATAACTGCATTTCGACGGCGAACTTTGGCAATTGGAAGACCGGTCCGTGTCGATTCCGCGCACCGATGAACGGCAGTTGACCGGCAGCCAAGATCACGCACCTTGCCTGCCAGGAAGCGGCCGGTGGTGAACGACTCCTCACGCTGCATTGCCGGTCTACAGTTTTCTCCATTGCTGACGTCAAATCTGCGCGCGAGCGTCACCGAAGTCGGGGCTGCCGACACGGTTATTGGCGAGCACGATGACGTTCTACCTGCCAATCTTCTCGGCGCACCAGCGAAGTTCGGCCATCCGATTCTTGATAGTGCCTACGGCTAGACCCTCAGTTCGCCATCGCTCCATCAGTCCTTCGACGTGTTTGAGCTCGAGGCTTGCTGGCCACCTGGTCGACCACGCGCTCGCGACCGCGTTGTGCCGCATAGCTGCAGACACGGTTGCGCCGGCACAACTGCTTCAGTTCAAGGTTCATGTTTTGAATTCTTGGCTTCTCTGTTTCTCATCCTCCTGTCAGTCAGTTGCCCCAGGGTATCGGTACGTAGTCGCTGCTGTGTTGATTTCAGGTAAGTGTTTCTGTCCGTCCCGAACGCCTGAGCGTTACAGGAACAACAAGGGAACCGGGACACCACTCCCGTTTTGTGCCGAAGTCTTCCATTGGCCTGCGCGGCACGCGGTTTGGCGTCGATGGCGCTTTCCTGTTGGAAGTCGGTCCATCGAGATGAGCCATTGACCCAGGGCTCGGGGTGCGCCAGATGGCGCTTCGGTTGACGTGGCCCGCGTGGAGCGGGCGAGGCAGATCGCGTTGCACGGTCTGCGGTTTTGACGCGCGGTGAGCCCGTCACTTGGGGCCGCCACCAGCGCGAGTGCCCTCCAAACCCTTGTCGGCTGGGGCATTTCGTGCGTCGTCACTACCGGCTGGCGCCCGTAGTGACGACGCGAACGGTTGGCGCAGGGCATGACCACAAAGATCTGCTGGCGCAGGATGTTTGACGTTGCCGATCGCTCGGCGGCTTTGGCGATTGCCGCGGGGATCTCCGGCCCGAAGGCCGCCGGCACTCTGGAGATGTGGCCGGCTGGGGCGCCCGCTGAGCGGGCTGGGCGATGCAATGACGGGCATCAACCGGGCTGACACAGCCAACGTATGAAGTTTGACTGTAGCGCCAGGATGATGGCTGGCGCAAGTGCAATGACGGTAGGCAGTTGGCGATAAGTGCCTGACGCTGGCACACGGAAATTTATTTGCATGAAAAGCCGACAATTTTCCGCGCAATTCCGTAACCGTATATAGGGCCACTGTTGATTGAAGACGTTCAGTCCGGCTGGCCCGTATTCATCAACTTCCAGGAACTGACGGCCATGTACACCAAGATTTCAAAAGACCCCACCATTCTTCGCCGCCCGCAGGTGCAGCAGCGCACGGGCCTGTCGCGCAGCACGTTGTACCAATACATCAAGGACGGAGAGTTTCCTGCGTCTGTGCAACTCGGCCCGCGTGCGGTGGGCTGGCTCGAATCCGACATCAGCGACTGGATCTCCGCGCGGGTGAAACTCGCCCGCCAGGCCAGTGTTCCCGCATCCCGCTGAGGAATGGCGATGGAGAACGGTCAAGAGACGCACGGGACAAGACCGCATGCAGCGAGGGCCGGCGACGCTGCAGTCCTCGAACAGTTTCGTACCGCGCTGGCGGCACGCGACATCATTCCACCCGAGCCCATCATTGCCGATGGCCGGCTACACCGCTGCAACGCGGTCGGCCCGCGCGGCCATGGCGATGCCGCGTACCTGCTGCACCTCGATGGTGTTCCGACGGGAGGCATTGAGAACTGGCGGGACGGCCTGGGGTGGGAGACCTGGCGCCACGACCGCCGCCAAGTGCTCACGTCCGCAGAGCGGCAGGTATATGCGCGCGTGTCCAACGCCGCCCGGGCGGCACGCGACGACGAAGCTCGCCAACGCCACGAGCAGGCGAAGAATCTTGCCGCACGGATCTGGGCGGCGTCGCGGCCTGCGCCGCCCGATCACTTGTACCTGGTCCGCAAGGGCGTGGGTGCGCACGGCCTGCGTGTCTTCAAGGGTGTGCTGGTCGTGCCTGTGCGGGATCTGGCCGGCCAACTGCACAGTCTCCAATTCATCAGCGCCAGTGGCGTGAAGCGCTTCCTCAAGGGCGGCCGCATCCAGGGCTTGTGCAGTTGGATCGGTGAGGCTCCAGATCCGGCTGGGGCCGACACGATGACGATCTGCGTGGCAGAAGGCTTCGCCACCGGTGCCAGCTTGCACCAGGCATCCGGCCACCCAGTGGTCATCGCCTTTCATGCGGCCAACCTTGTTCCTGCCGCGCTGGCAGTGCGCGCGCGCTACTCCCGCGCTCACATCATCGTGTGCGCCGATGACGATCACAACACTCCCGGCAATCCAGGGCTTGTCCAGGCGCAGGATGCTGCCCGCAAGGTCAGCGGATGCGTTGCCGTGCCAGACTTCGGTGCCGACCGACCCGAAGATGCGACGGACTTCAACGACTTGAGCCGGTTGCGCGGACTGTCAGCAGTGCGGACAGGCCTGGAGGCCGCCGCAGAACCCGCATCAGCTCCGGAACCGAGCCGGTTGCCAACAGATGCCGCGCCGGACATCGATTGGCCAGAGCCCGATCCCTTGACCGCACCGGGGGAGCCACAGCCCTACCCCGTCAATGCGCTGCCACCACTGCTGCGTGACGCAGTGGTCGAGGCGCAGTCGTTTGTCCAATCACCCGCTGCCCTCGTCGCCTGTTCAGCCCTGTCTGCGTTGTCTCTGGCCGCACAGGGGTTGGTCAACGTCCGGCGCGATCACCAGTTGGTCGGTCCGGTGTCGCTGTACATCCTCGCGGTAGCGGAGTCCGGCGAGCGCAAGTCCACCTGTGACCGGATCTTCGGCGCCGCGCTGCGCGACTGGGAGCGCGACCAGGCTGCCGCGTGCGCGCCCGATATCGCGGCACACGAGACGGCAGTCGCCACGGCTGAGGCCAAGCGTGCAGGTTTGCTGGAAGCCATCAAGCGCAAGCGCCGCGACATGCAGGAGACCACCGAGGAAGAGGCGGCGCTGCAGGAGTTGGCAGGAGAAGTTTCACCGGTGAAGGTGCCGCGGCTGCTCTACACCGATGCCACCCCCGAGGCACTGTCACACGCGCTGGCCACAGGCTGGCCGAGCGCGGCCGTGCTATCCGCCGAGGCCGGCGCAGTGTTTGGCGCCCACGGCATGGGCTACGAGACCATCCTGCGCAACCTGGCGTTGCTCAATGTGTTCTGGGACGGCGGCGCGATCGACATTGACCGGCGCAGCAAGGCGTCCTACCGGCTGCGGGACCGCCGCCTGACCTTCGGCGTGATGGTGCAGCCTGAGGCGATGCGCGCATTCATCGAGCGTGCGGGTACCTTACCCCGGGGAAGCGGCTTCATTGCCCGGTTCCTGATCGCCTGGCCGGCGAGCACGCAGGGCCATCGGCCCTATCGACCCGCACCGACGGCGATGCCGGCCGTCGAAGCGTTCAATCGGCGAATCCGAGCGCTGCTCGATACGCCATTGACTACCGATGCGCTCGGAGGTCTGGTACCGACGGTGCTGGATCTGTCCCCGCCAGCACACGCCGCCTGGGTGCAGGCCTATGACGGAATCGAGCGCGAGTTGGCCAGCGGCGGCAGCTACGCCCCCATCCGCGACGTGGCGGCAAAGGCTGCCGAGAACATCGCCCGGCTGGCTGCCCTCTTCCACATGCTGGACCATGGCGCAGCAGGCACCATTCACCGGACATGCGTGGACAGCGCCGCGCAAATCGTCAGGTGGCATCTGCAGGAAGCCCATCGCCTCTTGGGCGACCTCGATGCCCCGCCCACGATGGCGGCAGCCATCCGCTTGGATGCCTGGTTGCGCGACGAGGCCATGCGCACCGGAGACGGCCGGATACCGACCACGCGGGTGTACCGGTATGGACCAGGCTGTGTGCGCGACATCAAGAATCTGAAGGACGCAGTCGCGCTGCTGGCCGAACATGGGCGTGCGCGGTTGGAGGAAGAGGGGCGGCGGCGCTTCGTGGTGGTGAATCCAGCGCTGTACGGGGACTGACCGGTAGCTTCAGATCCCCGGGTTCCATCACTTTATCGGCCCCGGGGGCCTTGCTGTTCTTGCTGTTCTTGCTGTTTTGGACCCCAATTGCGGCGCTGGCGCGCTCGATCAACCGCAAGAACAGCAAGAACAGCAAGGGGGTGGGGCTGCCAATACCCATTCGACTGTGGCGCCGAGCGGACATTGGTGACCCAACAACCGTCAGTCGCGCGGACCGAAAACGGTCATGCCACTCTGCCGAGTATCCGTATGACGTCGTCTCGCAGCGTTGGCAAGTCTTGCTCCACCATGGACCACACGGAATCGAGGTCAACGCTGAAGTAGGCGTGGATAAGGCGATCGCGCGTTCCTGCGATCTGCCGCCAGGGAACGGTGGCCTCGCCTGCCGTCAAGTCAGTACTCAGGTTCTTGACCGCCTCGCCGATGATTTCGAGCTGCCGGATCACCGCACTTTGGGTCTTACGGTCTGCCATGAAGGCGCTCTGGCCTTCCACCGTGAAACTCGCGATCGAATCGATGGCGCTCAAAACATGTCCCAGGAAAAGCCTGTCCCGGTCCTTCATAGAGGCAATGCCTCGGCAAGTATGCGGGTCTTGAGGTCCGGATGAAGCTCTGCTTCGGTGCAAAGATCGACCTTCACGCCAAGCGCGTCCTCGATGTCCAGTTTCAATCCAACAATCCGCAGCAGCGATGTGCCACGCGGGAGATCGACTAGCAGATCGAGGTCGCTTCCCTCCTTGTCGAGACCTTTTGCGACCGAGCCGAAGACACGCACACCGCGTGCACCCTGCGCTGCCGCGAGGGCCAGAACCTGCTTTCGCTTGGACGCCAGCGCTTGAGAAGGGAGCATCGCGCAATTTTGGCAGGTTTCGAAACACCAGGCCATGCCGGTGAGTCGCAGTAGCAGTGCTTGGCCTCGTGGGCTGACGGACTCTGGCATGTCCCATGACTCGCCTCCATAATGGGCACTTCCATACCAACAAGGATCGGGCCATGGGACGCGCCGCACAGACCCCCATTCTTGCCGCCGCCGACTACCTGGCCTGGGAGGCCGCGCAACCCGAACGCCACGAATACATCGACGGCGAGGTATTCGCCATGGCCGGCGCGGAAGACCGGCACGTCACGGTGGCGATGAATCTGGCATTTGGCCTGCGCCAGCACCTGAGCGGCAGCCCCTGCCGCACGTACATGAGCGACATGCGGCTGCATGTGGCCGCCGCCAACAGCTATTTCTACCCCGACGTGCTGGTGACCTGCAGTGCACTGGACCAGGCCAGCGCGATGGTCAAGACTGAACCCAAGCTGATCGTGGAAGTGCTGTCGCCAACTACTGCGGCCTATGACCGAGGGTTGAAGTTCAGTCACTACCGCACACTGACAAGCTTGGAGGAATACGTGCTCGTGGATCTGGATACGCGCGCCACGGACTGCTACCGCAAAGGTGCCGACGGTTTGTGGGTACTGCATCCGTTCGCCCGTGGCGAGGTCGTTGAACTGGTCAGTGTCGCATTGACGTTGAGCGCTGCACAATTGTTTGCCGAGGTGGCCGAAGACGGATAGGCCGGTACGTTCTGCGTTGTGCGAAGTGCATCACACGCAGCCAAATGTTCAGCGGGTATGCTGGTGGGTACGATCTGCGCAGGAACTGAGTAAGTTATTTGATATCAACCACTTGCGACGCAACTTCCTGTTCAGCTCCTGACGGGATTGCCGGATCCTGGCGGCCTTTGCGGGATGCTGTTGGAGTATTGATCACCGACGCACTCGGTGGTCTGACCCCGTCAGTGCTGGATCTGTAGCCACCGGCCCACGCCGCCTGGGTACAAGCCTACGATGCGGTTGAACGCGAACTCGCCAGCGGCGGCAGCTATGCACCGATCCGCGACGTGGCCGCGAAAGCTGCCGAGAACATCGCACGGCTGGCCGCCCTCTTCCATGTCCCAGGAAAAGCCTGTCCCGGTCCTTCCTAGAGGCAATGCCTCGGCGAGTATGCGGGTCTTGAGGTCTGGATGAAGCTCTGCTTCGCTGCAAAGATCGACCTTCACGCCAAGCGCGTCCTCGATGTCCAGTTTCAATCAAACAACCGCAGCAGCGATGTGCCACGCGGGAGATCGACCAGCAGATCGAGGTCGCTTCCCTCCTTGTCGAGACCTTTTGCGACCGAGCCGAAGACACGCACACCGCGTGCACCCTGCGCTGCCGCGAGGGCCAGAACCTGCTTTCGCTTGGACGCCAGTGCTTCAGAAGGGAGCATCGCGCAATTTTGGCAGGTTTCGAAACGCCAGGCCATGCCGGTGAGTCGCAGTAGCAGTGCTTGGCCTCGTGGGCTGACGGACTCTGGCATGTCCCATGACACGCCTCCATAATGGGCACTTCCATACCAACAGGGACCGGGCCATGGGACGCGCCGCACAGACCCCCACTCTTTCCGCCATCGACTACCTGGCCTGGGAGGCCGCGCAACCCGAACGCCACGAATACATCGACGGCGAGGTGTTCGCCATGGCCGGCGCGGAAGACCGGCACGTCACGGTGGCGATGAATCTGGCATTTGGCCTGCGCCAGCACCTGAGCGGCAGCCCCTGCCGCACGTACATGAGCGACATGCGGCTGCATGTGGCCGCCGCCAACAGCTATTTCTATCCCGACGTGCTGGTGACCTGCAGTGCGCTGGACCAGGCCAGCGCCATGGTCAAGAGCGAACCCCGGCTGATCGTGGAAGTGCTCTCGCCGACGACGGCGGCCTACGACCGCGGACTGAAGTTCGGGCACTACCGTACGCTGGCGAGCCTGGAGGAATACCTTCTGGTCGATCTGGATACCCGCGCCTGCGACTGCTATCGCAAAGGCGCCGATGGATTGTGGGTGCTGCATCCGTTCGCACGTGGAGAGGCCGTCGAACTGGCCAGCGTCGCAGTGACGGTGCCTGCGGCCCAGTTGTTCGCCGAGGTCACCGAAAGCTGATCGGCTGCACGGGAACTCGGAGCCCGCCAGGAACCACCGGCGTGGGCCTGATAGTGGCACCAGGGGTTATTCTGTCGGGCGCGATCTGCGCAAGGACTGGACAAGTCATTTGACATCGATCACTTGAGGCACAACTTTCTGTTCAGCTCCTGAAGGAATTGCTCGCCTCTGTCAGGTCAGCATGGAGGCCGTGCCTCGCAATGCGCAGCGCCGATGTGCCACGCGGGCAAAATGTCTGTGGCATGTCCCATGCGTCGCCTCCATAATAAAGCACTTCCGTACCGACAAGGACCGGGCCATGGGACGCGCTGCACAGACCCCCACTCTTTCCGCCATCGACTACCTGGCCTGGGAGGCCGCCCAACCCGAACGCCACGAATACATCGACGGCGAGGTGTTCGCCATGGCCGGCGCGGAAGACCGGCACGTCACGGTGGCCGGCAACCTGTACATCGCCCTGCGCCAGCACCTGAGCGGCAGCCCCTGCCGCACGTACATGAGCGACATGCGGCTGCATGTGGCCGCCGCCAACAGCTATTTCTATCCCGACGTGCTGGTGACCTGCAGTGCGCTGGACCAGGCCAGCGCGATGGTCAAGACTGAACCCAGGCTGATCGTGGAAGTGCTCTCGCCAACTACTGCGGCCTATGACCGAGGGTTGAAGTTCAGCCACTACCGCACACTCACAAGCTTGGAGGAATACGTGCTCGTGGATCTGGATACGCGCGCGACGGACTGCTACCGTAAAGGTGCCAACGGTTTGTGGGTGCTGCATCCGTTCTCCGGTGGCGAGGCCGTCGAACTGGCCAGCGTCGCATTGACGGTGACTGCGGCCCAGTTGTTCGCCGAGGTGACCGAAAGCTGATCGGCTGCACGGGAACTCGGACCCCGCCAAAAACCACCGGCGGGGGCCGAATAGTGGCACCAGAGGTTCTGCTGGCGGACACGATCTGCGCCAGGACTGGACAAGTCATTTGACATCGATCACTTGCGGCACAACTTCCTGTTCAGCCCCTGACGGTCATCGTTTCGCGCTGACAGATCGACCTGCGTTGCGTCGCGCGGACTGCCATCAAGGCGCTCTGGCCACCGCGCGCGGTGCCAGGCTTCAGACAAGCCCCAGCTGCTGGTGGATGGTCTGCATCAACTGCCCCGGACTGAACGGCTTCAGCAGGTAGGCATCTGCGCCTGCCGCGTGGCCGGCCTGGATATCGTCCTGGCCCCGCAATCCGGTCAACAGGATGATGCACGGGGGTGTCGGATGGGATTTGATCGCCCGGCACACCTGAAGCCCGTGCAATGCGCCAGGCATCACGACATCGAGCACCACCAGATCGGGCTTGAGCTCCAGTGCCATCGCCAGCCCCAGGTCTCCACTATCGGCTTCGTGGACGCTGTGGCCTTCCATCTGGACCGCCATCCGGATCAACCGGCGGATGTCGTCCTGGTCTTCGACGATCAGGATCGACTTCCGCTGCTGGGGGCTGTCTGGCCTGGCAGCCCGCTGCGTCTGGTACATGCTGCGAAGATCGCCAGCCAGCCGTTCCATCTGCAGGACCGCCGCCTCCGAGAAGCCAGTCGCGGCAGGCGCAGGAGTCTCGTCTGGCGCTGGGTCGTCTTGCAGGCTGCGGTGCAGCACGCCCCTTGGTGGCCGGGCAGTTGGCATGTTCAGGCCACCCGGGTCTCTGGTGGATCGCGCCGGGCGCGCCCTGCGATGCGGCCGGCCCCACCGGCTGCCAAGCATTCACCCAAGGCAACCGGAAGTTCAAGACCCAGGCGGCCAAGCTGCCGACCCGGACATCCATGGACATTGCCTGCCGACGGCAGGCTTCGCCATTGCCGGCCCCCTGACGGGGATTCATCGCTCGGCTGCTTGTTCATGGCTGGGTACGATAGGGAGAGGTCTGGAGGCTGATCTGGCCCACCTGTTCCTTGGCGTGCCAGTCGTACAAATTGTAGAGGCAGCGGTCATTGCCCCCGCCGCGCAGCGGGACACGGCAACCCTGGCAAGGGGCGGCACGCGCCGTACCACGGCGTCGGGAACACCCTTCTGGCGCCTACTCGCCAGCCTGCTGCAAAGCCCACAACAGCAGGTCATCGACACCGGCATTGGCATTACGCCGGAGCGCCAGGGTCACAGTCAGCGATGCACTTCCGCCTCTCCATGGCGCGCCAGCAGCTCCATCAGCTGCTTGCGGATCAGCATGCCGGGGCGGTCCGAGTCCATGGAGAACTCGACACCCCGCCTGCGGGTGTCCACCAGCGCGTCGGGGTCGGTGGACTCCAGGATGTCCTTGTCCTCGCGGGTGATGACCTGGTCGAACTGCACCAGCATGGCCTCGGGGCAATCGCTCTCGGTGTCGTTGCGGAACAGCCACTGCACCAGCTGGATATGACCGTCATCGATGGGCGTGAAGCAGTTGATGATGACGTGCCGGATGCCGCTGGGGTACTCGATGTCCAGCCGGCGTGAAAACGGCAGGAAATAGGCGTTGCGCATGTGCCGCTGCGTCAGCGGCTCGGTGCTGCCGCTCACGCGGTGAAAGGCCACCGGGTTCGACGCCGCAATCACGGTCTCGGCGTAGAACCCGACCTCGTTCTCGACCAGTTCATAACGGCTGGGCTTGGGCTGGGCCGCCACACCGAAGGTGGCGCGGTGCACGAAGCTGAAATGGCTGTTGTCGAAACTGTTCTCCAGTGCACGCACCGGGCTGGTCGCCCAGGTTTCGTAGAACTGGAAGATGGTGCGCCAGCCCGGCGCACCGAACTCGGGGATGTCCGGAATCGGCGCCAGCGGCTCCTCATCGGGCCCCACCAGCGCGACCCAGGCATAACCATGCCGGGCCACACAGCGGTAGGCAGGCGTGCAGTAGTCTGCCGGGATGGCGCGGCCGGCGTCGTACTGCGGGATGCGGATCACCCGCCCTGCCGGGTTGTAGGTCCAGCCGTGGTAGCCGCATTCCAGCGTCCCATCCAAGCAGCGGCCCTTGCTGAGCCGGGCCGTGCGGTGACAGCAGCGGTCCTTCAGGGCGGCTGGCGCACCGTCCGGCCCCAGAAAAAGGACGATGTTCTCCCCCAGCAGCGTGAACGGCACCGGCTGGCCCGACGCCAGTGCAGACAGCGGCACCACCGCATGCCAGAACCTGCGAAAGACGGGTTGTTGCGTGACCAGCATGCCAGCCCCTGCTTCAGAAGCGCGGCAGGGTCGCCAGCGACACCCGGCCCGCTGCCACATCGGCCATGATCTGCCCACGCTGCTCCCAGCCGCGCAGCTTGCCGGGATTGAGCAGGCCAGCCGGGTCGAACTTCATCTTGGTGGCCACCACATCCGGGTTGACCTGCCCCTGCTTGCCGTCTTCGACGATGTAGACATGGGGGTTGGCGATGTAGACGCCGTTGTCGCGGTGGATCTGCATGATCTGGTTCAGCCGCTCGTCGCTTTGGTAACGCACCAGCTGCAGGCCGCTGCAGTTCATCGCGCCCTCCTTCGTGCGGATGAACTCCAGGTGCACCAACACCTCGTCGCCCAGCAGCTGGCGCATGTGTTTTGCCTGCCGCACATGCTGGCCGGCCTGCATGCCGCTCTGGATGTAGGTCAGGCTGGGGTCGACCTTCAGCGCATGCAGCGTGGTGTGGTTCCAGGTGTACTCGACGATGGTGCGGTTGCTGGCCTTCACCTCGGCAGCGATCTTGCGCAACGTGACCGTACCGCCGAAATCCAACACCAGCTGCAGGAAACCCGGTTCGCTGAACTCCGCCACCAGCACGAACACCGTGTGGGCGCCGGGGGTCATGGTGCCGGCCAGCACCGGGACCGCCTGCAGCAGCAGGTCGGGGATCGGGGACGCCAGCAGAGTGACGCTTTTCTTCACCAGACCTGGCGCACCGGCCAGTGCGTCGCCGAACTCGATCGCGGCGTCGAAGCTGTCGAAGCAGACGATCGCCTCCAGCCAGGGGTGCGCCGGCGCCAGGCCCACTTCGAGCTCCAGCACCAGGCCGGCCGTGCCGTACACATGGTGCAGCAGCAGGGCTTCCGGGCCCCGCAGCTCGACCGTGCGCGGTTCGGGCTCGATGCTCATGGCGCGCACGCCGAGCACGTTGCCGGTACTCGCCAGCGGGCCGTAGTTGATGCTGCCCACACCACCGAAGCCGCCACCGTACAGGCCGCCCAGCGTGGCGCTGCGCACCGTGCTGGGCACGCAGCGCAACTCCCAGCCATCCGGTGCCGTCTGCCGGTCCATGTCCATCATGCGGATGCCAGCCTGCGCCCGCGCGACGCCGGGCTTGCACCACAACAACTGGTTGTAGCCCGACAGGTCCAGGATCACGCCGCCGTGCAGCGGCATGCATTGGCCATAGTTGCCGGTGCCACTGCCCCGCGCCGTGATCGGCACGCCCTGCTGTGCACATGCCGCCACCACGGCGCGGATCTGTTCTTCGGTCTTCGGCCGCGCCACCGCGTCGGCGCGCAGGCCCTCGAGCTGGCGCTTGAGCACCGGGCTGAACCAGTAGAAATCCCGGCTCAGCCGTTCAACACGGCCATCGGTGATCCACTCCACCTCCTCCAGCGCAGCGGTCAGCGACAGGGTGCGGGCGCGGGTCTGTTCGGCGTCGAAACTCATCGGAACATCCCCTGCACGAATGCCCGGGCATCGGCGCGCAACTGCGCCATGTCCAGGCCCGGGATGGTGTCGTTCTCGACCACCACCCGCCCCTGCACCAGCGCCAGCCGCAAGGTCGGGCGTCCGCCACTGGCCACGGGGCCGGCACCGGGGTCGCACAGGCCGAAGTGGCGCGGCTGGTCCAGGTCGTACACCGCCAGGTCGGCCGCCATGCCCGGCTGCAGGCTGCCGACACCGGCCAGCCCCAGCACCCGTGCGCCGCCGGCGGTGCCGATGTGCACCACGTCTTCCACCGTCATCGCGTTGGCGTGGCCGCCCGGTTGCACGGTGCGATGGCCCGCGGACCGGGCATCGTCCCGCTCGCCGCTGCGCGGGTCGGCGCGGTGCATGAGCCAGGCCGCATGCGCTTCGCTGGCCATGTCGGCCGCCTCGTTGCTGGCGGCGCCGTCGACGGCCAGGCTGACAGGCACGTTCAGGGCCATCGCTTCCGGAATGCGCGCGATGCCACTGCCCAGCCGGCCATTGCTCTGTGGGCAGTGCGCGATGCCTGTCTGGGTCTGTGCGCAGATCTGCAGATCGCCGTCGTCCAGATGCACCATGTGGGCGTACCAGACGTCTTCGCCGACCCACTCGTGTTCGGCCACGAACTGCACCGGCGTGCAACCGTGGACCTCCTTCGCCCAGCGCACGTAGTCGTAGCTTTCGCTCAGATGGCTGTGCAGGCGGATGCCCAGCCTGCGCGCCTCGCGCGCCATCGTCTTGAGTTCGTCGGCCTTGCAGCTCCAGTTCGGCGTGGTGATGGCGCTGACGACCCGGCGCCTGGCCATCGGGCCCGGGTCATGGTAGCGCTGCACATCGCGCTCGATGCTGGCCAGGAAGGCATCCAGCGTCTCCGGGGCCACCTGCGGCGGCGCGGCGCCATCCGTCATCGCCCGCGCATGCGTCTGCCCGCCACGGCACAACACGAAGCGCAGGCCGAGGCGGTCGGCTTCGTCGAACACCGCAGCGCTGGCGTCGAAGGGCATGCCGGGGTAGTAGTGGTACTGGTGGTCGGCCACCGTGGTGCAGCCTGACAGCAGCAGCTCGACCAGCCCGACCCGCGCGGCCAGACGCAATGCCGCTTCATGGTCGAAGTGGCGCCGGTAGGCCACCGGCACCGCCGCCAGCCAGGGCACCAGGGCCAGGTTGATACCCGCCGGGATGCCCTTGAGCAGGCTCTGGAACAGGTGGTGGTGGGTATTGATCCAGCCCGGGTAGATGACGCATCCGCTGGCGTCGAGCACCCGTTCACCCGGCTCCGGCGGCAGCCTGCCAACGGCGTGGATCAGGCCTGCACGCACGCGCACGTCGGCGCCCACGGTACTGCGCATGGCCGCGCCGGGAAGCCCGGTCCACAGGGCGTCAGCGCCACGAATCAGCATGTCGGTCATGGGGGGTCTCGGGTTCCTGGTTCAGTCCGGGTTGTTCTCGCTCTCGTGCCACGATCCCAGGGCCCACTTGGAGAGCACTGCCATCATGGCGAACAGCAGCACGCCGGTCAGGGTGATCAGCACGAGCGCGGCAAACATGCGCGGGATGTTCAGCTGGTAGCCGGCCTGGAGGATCTGGTAGGCCAACCCGGTGCCCGTGCCACCCGTACCGGCGACAAACTCGGCCACCACCGCACCGATCAGGGCCAGCCCGCTGCTGATGCGCAACCCGCCGAAGAAATACGGCAAGGCGCTGGGGATGCGCAGCCGCACCAGCGTCTGCAGGCGGGTGGCGCGGTTCATCTTGAAGTAGCTCATCAGCCCCGGATTCACGCTGCGCAGGCCCAGCGTGGTGTTGGCGATGATCGGGAACAGCGCCACCAGCGTGGCGCAGATCACCAGCGAAGCGGTCGGGTTCTTGACCCAGATGATGATCAACGGGGCAATGGCCACGATCGGCGTCACCTGCAGCAGCACCGCATAGGGAAACAGCGCGGTCTCGATGATGCGGCTCTGCACGAAGGCGAAGGCGATCACCACGCCCAGCACGGTGGCGCTGAGAAAGGCGAACAGCGTGATCTTCAGCGTGGTGTAGAGCGCCCCGAACAGCAGCCCGGCATCGGCCACCAGCACCTCGGCCACCCGCACCGGGCTGGGCACCAGGAATGGGGGCAGCTTGAAGCCCACCACCAGCGCCTGCCAGGCGGCCAGCAGCACAACCGCCACAAGGGTCGGCCAGATGATCTGTTGCGCGCGCGTGGTCATTGGCAAACCTCCGTGCTTCGCACTGCGGTGCAAGCGCGCTTGGGGCGGCCCGGCGCTGCGCTCATGCGAGAGCCTGCTCGGCGTCGGAGCCGCTGGCCCGCAGCAGGCTGTCCTGCAGGGTCTTGGCATACTGGCTGAAGCGCTGGGACACCCGGAAGTCCGGCCCGCGCGGGTAGGGCTCGTCGATGGCCACCTCCTCGACGATGCGCCCCGGGCGCGCGGCCATCACCACCACGCGCTGCGACAGGTACACCGCCTCGTGGATGCTGTGGGTCACGAAGATGACGGTCAGGCGCTGCTTGCGCCACAACTCGAGCAGGTCGCTGTCGAGCCGGTTGCGGGTGATCTCGTCCAGCGCGCCGAAGGGTTCGTCCATCAGCAGCAGGTGGGGCTCGGTGACCAGGCCACGGGCGATCGACACCCGCATCTGCATGCCGCCGCTGAGCTCGCGCGGCAGCGCGGTCTCGAATTTGTCCAGGCCCACCAGTTGCAGCGCGCTGCGCACGCGCGGTTCGGCCTGCTGCTGCGGCACACCCGCGAGGTCGAGAGGCAGCCGCACATTGGCCATCACGCGGGCCCAGGGCATGAGGGTGGCCTCCTGGAACACGAAGCTCAGCCGGTGGCCACTGGCTTCCAGCTGGGCGACCGGCTTGCGCCACAGCAGCAGGCGGCCGTCGCTGGCGTCCAGCAGACCGGCCACCATCTTCAGCAAGGTGCTCTTGCCGCAGCCGCTGGGGCCCAGCAGCGTGACGAACTCGCCCTCCTGCACCGTCAGGTTGACCGGCAGCAGGGCCTGGGTGCCGTTGGGATAGGTCTTCTCGGCGGACAGGACTTCGACAGCAGGCGTGGGGTTCATGCGGCAACAGTGGTCTTGCGGTACATCGCGGCGAGGTGCTCACCGGCAATGACGGGTTCATGGCGGGCCGGCCTGTCGGCGGAAACACAGGACGGCAAGGGTTCGATGCGCGACTCGGCATCGAGATCGAAGAAATAGGCCATGGACCAGCGGTCCCGGCCGCTGATCCGGTTGATGACCCGGTGTTTTGTCGACGGCCAGCGGTCGTTGGTCCATAGCTGCATCAGGTCGCCGATGTTGACGACAAAGGCCTCGGGGACCGGCGGCACATCGGACCAGCTGCCGTCCTTCAGTTGCACCTGCAGGCCGCCGGCATCGTCCTGTGCCAGCAGGGTCAACGCGCCCCAGTCGGTGTGGGCACCACAGCCGATCTGGCCGGGCGCGGCCTGCGCCGGCTGGGGCGGGTAGTGCAGCAGTCGCAGCGTGCAGGTGGGGTGGTGCATGGTGCTGTCGAACTGCCCGGGCTGCAGGCCCAGCGCCCGTTCGAACAGGCTCATCAGCCGGCGTGCCAGAGCTTCCATGGCCACCAGGTAGGCCTGCGTCGCGGCGCGAAAGCCGGGCACCAGCGCCTCTGCGGGCCATTGGTTGGGCCCGATCGATTCCATGCCGAGATAGAAGCTCTCCTTGAGGTCGGGCGGCTGCCCAGGGTCCAGTGCCTGCCAGCCGATCGGATCGAAACCTCGCTTCAGAGGCCACTTGTCGACATGCCACTGCTCCTTGGCGCGCTGATCCAGTGCAAAGAACCGGCGGCTGGCATCGAAGGCGCCAGCCACCAGTTCTCGAGCCACACCGTGACCCGTGATGGCGAAGAACCCCGCACTGCACAACGCACCGTCGATGCGTCGTGCCAGGCTTTCAGCAGAACCCTCGCGCAGGTCGATCAGCGGTACGGCCATCGGGTCACCCGGTTCAGGGCAGGACCTTGATCGCCTTGACGAAGTCCGTGGTGTAGGTCTTCCTCACGTCGACCTTGGTCGGATCCAGCAGTTTCATCGCCACCATCATGTCGAAGGTGACCTTCATGCGCTGGTCGGTGATCACGCCGGCGCCCATGGTCGCTGCGTCGCCGCCGAACACCATGCCGGTCTCGTTCAGCAGCTTGATGCCGTGGGCGATCTTGGCGTCGGTCATGTTCGGGTTGTCCTTCTTGATAAGGGCGTTGCCCGGCGCTGGGTCACCCCGCAGGTAGGTCTTCCAGCCTTCCATGCTGGCCTTCACGAAGGCGGCCACGGCCTTGGGCTTCTCCTTGACCGTCTTCTCCAGGCACACGATGGTGGTGCTGTAGGGGGGCCAGCCATAGTCGGACAACAGGAACACGTTGGGCTTGAACTTCGCCTCGGTCTCGATCGCGAACGGCTCGCTGCTGAGGTACCCCTGCTGCACCACGTTCTTGTCGGCGATGAAGGGCTGGATGTTGAAGGTGTAGGGGCGTGCCTGGCTGGCCTCCAGCTTGTAGGTGGCCATCAGCCAGGGCCAGTAGGTGGTGTTGGCGGCGCTGCTGATCAGGATGGACTTGCCCTTGAGGTCTTCCATCTTGTTGACCACACCCGGGTGGCCGATCAGTACCTGCGGGTCCTTCTGGAAGGCCGCTGCGACGGTGACCGCATTGATGCCCACCTCCCAGCTCTTGAATGTCTGCACGTCATACCCCATCACGCAGTCGGTCTGCCCGGCCGCCATGAGCTGCATGATGTTGACCTGGGGGCCGCCCATCCGGATGGTGACGTCCAGGCCCTCCCTCTTGTACAGCCCGGTGGCCAGCGCCTGGTAGAAGCCGCCGTGTTCGGCCTGCGCATACCAGTTCGTGGTGTAGGTGAATTTCTCCTGCGCATGGGCGCTGAGCGTGGTGCCAAGGGCAGCAGAGGCGACCAGGGCGACCAGTGCGGAACGTGTGTTGCTGAACATCGGGACTCCTGCAAATGTTGGAAAACGACGAGGGACGGGCTTCAACACCGGTCCAGAGCAAGGCGCGTGCCACCGCACCGGCACGGCATGGGCGACGCGGCGCACCGACTAGGTGCTGGCGATGTCTCCGTTGTGGTGCGAGCGTCCCCAGGTCTGCGCGTCACGCTCGATCCAGTGCATCGCGAACAGATCCTGGATGCCCTGTGCCCAGCTCTGCGCCAGCGAGTCGAGGATTGCCTGGCCTTGCTCCGGCGTGGCGGGAAATGGGTCGCCGATGACGCCGCTGGTGCCGAAATCCCGTGCCGTCCAGGCACAGGCCGGCCTGCCATCGCCGGAGAGCACCTTGCTCGGAAACTCTGGCGGGTAGTTGGCCACCGCATGTTCCATGTGCACGGTGTGCGGCGCCAGGGCCATCAGAATGGCGGTTTCGGCATGGCCGGCGTGCATCGACAGGCGCTTTTCCCGGTCGGTCATGAACTGGCCCGCCACATGCGGCACGCGCCAGGTGAAGTGCGGCAGCACCACATAGTCGCCATGGCGCAGCCGCAGTTCGCGGGCCGCCATCTCCATCACCTGCGGTTGCCCACCGTGTCCGTTGACGATCAGCAGCTTGCGAAAGCCCATCCGATAGACCGATTCGCCGATTTGCGTGACCGTCTCCAGCAAGGTGGCTCCGTCCAGCGTGACGGTGCCCGGGAAGTGAAGATGCTCGTCGCTCTTGCCATAGGTGATCGGCGCCAGCGCGTAAGCCGGCACGCTGGCAGGCAGCCGCGCCAGCGCATGGCCCATGACGCCTGCGGCGATGATGGTGTCCACCGCGCAGGGCAGGTGCGGCCCGTGCTGCTCGGTGCTGCCGGCCGGCAACACGATCACGGTGTTGGCCTTGTCGGGCAGATCTGCAATCTGCGTCCAGGTCAGGTAGGACAGAAAACGTTCCGGAGGGCAGTAACCGTGCAGCATGACTCAACCTCGATCTCTTGACGCGTTCAGGGGAACATAGGCCGTGGCCTCGACTTCCACCAGGATGTCGGCGGTGGGCAACATGGCGCTCACCTCCACCACGGTGGATGCCGGTGACTCGCCGGGGAAGAACAGCTTGCGGACCCGGCTGTAGTGGGGGAAGTGGTCCAGGTTCTTGAAGTACTGCACCAGCTTGAAGACGTCACCCATCTGGCCGCCGGCCGCCTCGACCGTGGAGCGGACCCGGTCGAGCACGAACCAGCTCTGGGCCAGGATCGGACCTTCCTTGATGTCGGTGCTGAATTCGCCGGTTTCGCCCAGCAGCGCACGTGCCTCTGGCGGAATGTCGGCATACCCCTTGACGATGAGGCTTCGGGCAGGGTCGACCGCGATCACGCCCGACAGGAAGATGAAGTCACCGGCGCGGCGCCAGGCGGCATAACGGGCAAGGGGTTGGGCAATCGTCATCGGAAGTCCTCACAGTGCCGACAGGTCCCGCCGCACGCGGGCCAGAAAGGCCTTGCGGTCAGCGGTTGTCGCGTGGTTCATGTTGTAGAGCTGCAGCCATTGCATGCGGCAGCCCTTGGCATACAGGGGGCGCAATCCCTTCATGAAGATGCTGCGCCCCGGGTCGCCGATCACCTTGAGCCACCACCAGGGCGAGCCCGAGGTGGTGATGCCAACGAAGCGGCGGATGTTCTGCAGCTTGCCGCCGATGGTGCGGCCCTTGACCGGCGCCACGTCGAAGGTGATGCCCGGCAACCAGACGCGGTCCAGCCAGCCCTTGAGCAAGGCCGGCATGCTGTAGTACCAGGTCGGGTAGACCACCACCCATCCCTCGGCCCACTGCAGCGCAGCCACATGCGGCGCCACGCCGGCGATGTTGGCCTGGGTATCGGCAAGGTAGCTGCGCCGTTCGGCCAGGCTCATGACCGGGTTGAAGCCCTCGGCATAGAGGTCGATCTGGCGCAGCTCATGCCCCGCTGCGGTGAGCGTCTCCACGACGGCATCGCGGATGGCAGAGCCGAAGCTCTCGGGGTCCGGGTGACAGTAGACCAGCAGCAACCTCATGCCGCGCTCACAACTGCCCGCCGGGAATGCCCAGCACCTGTTCGTCCCAGGCGCGCACCTTGCCCGGGTTCATCAGGCCCAGCGGATCGGCCTGCTTCTTGAACTCCAGCTGCACGGTGTCGACCTGCTTCATGCCACCGTCCTCCAGCACCCAGGTGTGCGGGTCGTAGATCCAGCAGCCATCGGCCTCGAAGCTGCGGATGAGGCCACGCAGCTGATCGGTGTCGAAGTACTGCACCAGCGGCAGCGCGAAGGCGACCAGCGGCAGCGCGAAGGCGACCAGCGCACTGCCGGCCCGGCTGAATTCATGGTGCATGTAGACCTCGTCGCCGAAGCGCTCCATCTGCCGCGCCACCAGGGACGGATCGAGCGGGCCAGGGTACGCCACCTGCAGGTAGGTCACGCCCCGGTCGGACTTGAGCGCCTCCAGCGTGGTGTGGTTGTAGGCGCATTCGGTGGCCGACGGCAGGCCGCGCGCCAGCAACTCTGCCTCGGTGCCCCGCTCCACCACCCGGCCACCCATGCGCTGCGCCAGCTGGATGAAGGCCGCCAGGGTCTGCGGCGACACCTGGGCAAACATCGCGTCCGCATCCTGCAGTGTGCCCCGCAGGCCTGCGTAATAGGGCGTGATGCGCCGCTCCACCGCGCTGAGCTGGAAGACATCGATCGCCGCAGGCTGCTGCAGGGTGGCCGCGCCCACGGCCAGGCCGAAGTGCAGCACATCGTCGTAGCGGTCGAACAGGGTGATGGTGTGCTGCCATTCGACGCGGGCGGTCAGCGCCACATCCACCGCAACGATGATGCCGTTGCAGCCGTAGGCATGGTGCGCCTTCTGGATGTCGGCGCCGGCCAGGTCCAGGATGCGCGGGGGATCTTCCAGGGTGACGACCCGCAGGCGGCGCACATTGCCCGGGTCGGCCAGGATGCCGTGCCGGATGCTGCCGATGCCACTGTGCCCGCCCGCGATGAAGCCCCCCAGCGTGGCGATGCGTTCGGTGCTGGGCCACATGCACAGCTGCTGCCCGCTGGCTGCAGCGGCCAGATTCAGATCATGGATCAGGATGCCCGCCTCGACGCTGGCCCAGCCGTCCTCCAGCTGCAGCACATGGTTCAGGCCGGTCATGTCCAGCGACACGCCGCCGTACAGGGGCACGCACTGTCCATAGTTGCCCGTGCCCCCGCCCCGCGGGGTGAGCGGAACGCGGTGGCGCGCGCAGGCCGCAGCCACGCGCACCACTTCGTCCAGGTTGCGGGGGCGCACCACCAAGTCGGGTCGCAGACCTTGCAGACGCTCGGTAAGGACCGGGCTGTACCAGTGGTAATCCCGGCCGGCGCGGGTGCGCTCGGCTTCGTCGGTGCGCAGGTCCAGCCCGTCCAGGCTGCGGATCAGTTCGGCCAGCGCAAGCGGTTCGTGCGGACGGTACGGCAGGTTCGGTCGGGCTTGCATAGGCCGTGCTTAATGCAAGGACCATGCCCGATAGCGGGCTGGTGCGGCGATGCGAAACCAGCGCCTATTCGCCAGCCTGCTGCATCGCCCACATCCTGGCATAACGCCCGTCGACAGCCAGCAGATCGGCATGGGCGCCGCGCTCGACCACCCGCCCAGCCTCCATCACCAGGATCTCGTGCGCATCCACGACGGTCGACAGGCGGTGTGCGATCACCAGCGTGGTCTTGTTGCGGGCCACGCCCTGCAGCTCGGCCTGGATGGCCCGCTCGTTGGCCGAATCCAGCGCGCTGGTGGCCTCGTCGAAGATCAGGATAGGCGGGTTCTTAAGCAGCGTGCGCGCAATCGCGACCCGCTGCTTCTCGCCGCCCGAGAGCTTGAGCCCGCGCTCGCCCACCATGGCCTGGTAACCCTGCGGCGTGCTGGCGATGAAATCATGGATGCGGGCGGCGCGGGCCGCCTCCTCCACCTGCTCGTGGGTGGCACCCGGGCTGCCGTAGGCGATGTTGTATTCGATGGTGTCGTTGAACAGCACGGTGTCCTGCGGCACGATGCCGATGGCGCAGCGCACGCTGGTCTGCGTGACGTCCTTCAGATCCTGCCCGTTGATCGTGATGCGGCCCTGCTGCACGTCGTAGAAGCGAAAAAGCAGGCGCGACAGTGTCGACTTGCCAGCGCCTGAGGGCCCGACCACCGCCACCGTCTTGCCGGCAGGGATCTCGAAACTGACGTCCTGCAGGATAGGCCGGCCGGCGACGCCGCCCGCCGCGCCGGTGTCGTAGGCAAAGTGCACGTTCTCGAAACGCACGGTGGGCGCCGCGTCGACCCGCAGCGGCGAGGCGCCCGGCCGGTCCGCGATCTCGCGCTCCTTCTCCATCAGGCGGAACATCTTGTCCAGGTCGGTCAGGCTCTGCTTGATCTCGCGGTACAGCACCCCCAGAAAACCCAGCGGGATGTAGAGCTGGATCATGAAGGCGTTGATCATGACCAGATCGCCCAGCGTCATGCGGCCCTCGACCACGCCCAGCGTCGCGCGGTAGAGCATGGCCACCAGGCTGACCGCAATGATCAGCTGCTGCCCGGTGTTGAGCAGGCTCAGCGTGCTCTGGCTCTTCAGGGCCGCGCGGCGGTAGCTCTCCAGGCTCTTGTCGTAGCGCCGGGCCTCGAACTCCTCGTTGTTGAAGTACTTGACGGTCTCGTAGTTCAGCAGCGAATCGATCGCGCGGCTGTGCGCGGTCGAGTCCAGCTCGTTCATCTGGCGGCGGAACTTGGTGCGCCACTCGGTCACCGTTACCGTGAAGGCCACATAGAACACCAGCGCGATGATGGTGATCCAGGCAAACCACACATCGAACTTCACCGCCAGCAGGGTCAGCACCAGCGTGACCTCGATCAGCGTGGGGATGATGCTGTAGAGCGAATACGAGATCAGCGAATGCACGCCGCGCGTGCCGCGCTCGATGTCGCGCGTCATGCCGCCGGTCTGGCGCTCCAGGTGAAAGCGCAGGCTCAGCGCATGCAGGTGGCGGAACACCTCCAGCGAGATGCTGCGGGCGGCGCCTTCGGTGGCCTTGGCGAAGATCAGCTCGCGCAGTTCCGCGAACAGCGAGGTCGACAGGCGCAGCAGACCATAGGCGATGACCAGCGCCAGCGGCACCACCACCACGGCCTGCAGCACTGCCGGCGCGCCCTCGATCGGGTTGCGCCCGCCGTTGGGGCTCATGGTGTCGACCAGGGTCTTGAGCAACAGCGGCACACCCACATTGGCGACCTTGGCAGCCACCATGAAGGCCAAGGCGGCCACGACACGCCACTTGTACTGCCACAGGTAGGGAAACAGGCGCTTGAGGGTGGTCCAGTCGGAGCGGGGG
>Ga0247837_1003834_pt1 | contig 25412 bp, 28 predicted proteins | sample LaCtaG_2_FD_187115 | JGI IMG/M metagenome (GOLD analysis project Ga0247837, IMG submission 187115) | Freshwater microbial communities from meromictic Lake La Cruz, Castile-La Mancha, Spain - LaCruzMarch2015_14.5m | ecosystem: Environmental > Aquatic > Freshwater > Lake | place: Spain: Castile-La...
GAAAGCAGAGCCACATTGAATAGTGCTCCATTTCCCTGAGATTATAGATAAAAGGCATATTTCAGATATCCGAAAAGCGAATATTTTCTTACAGTTGGAAATTCGCTGGTTCTGACCTATACACAGAGACTCTGGCTTAAGTATATTCACCTGATAGAGTTGAGTCACAGGACACAATCAACTGCATCTCTCTCTCCTATCTAAGGAAGTAGCATTTCGTGGTTCCTTATAGTAGCATTAGCCCTAGGATGCAAGCAGTTCCTGCTTGCATCGGATATCCATAGACAGGCTGAGAGATGCATATGTAAAGTCTAAATGGCGACTGTCCCTGCTTTCAAGCCCGGCTCTCCCCAGTCTTCGGACCAAATCTACCAAGTAAAGAAGATATCTGAAGACGGTGTTGTCCTTTCCAATCCCACCGGAAGCACTCAGCAAGTGCCATTGGGCCACATTCTCCTCAATGGACAGCCCGCTCCTACGACTGCCATTCACTTTGGCTCTCAGGTCAAGCAGGTCCATGGGCAATGGATACTCCTTCCTCCGAGTCTAGGGCTTGTTCAGAAACCTGCGATATCGAAGGGTCCCCCTGTGATGGTTCCGCACGATCAAAAGCCAGGCCAAATGTCCTTCAAACAAGGACCTCCTGTGGTCGCTTTTCAGCCTGTTATCAGCCCTGCGCCAGGAGTCAGACCTATGCAGGCTCCTGCTGCGCCCCAGCCTATGGCCAAAATTGGGGTCGTCAGCTCAGGCAAAACTGGAACGGTATTCAAAGTGGATCTACAAAAGGGAGAAGTGATGTTAAAGGTAGATGGCAAACTGGAGTCAGTGCCTATCCGCGGTTTCGAAGACCGCAGCAGTCTCCAGCCTGGCAACACGGTAAAGCAGAGCAGTAGCGGGCAATGGGTCTTAGTGGCTTCAGGACCACCCGGACCAAGTCCTCGTCCAGTAGTCCCTGCACTTCCCCAACCCGTCTCTATGCCGAGCAACACCCAAGCCACTATCAAAACGATATCACTGGATAAAGTCACTCTCCTCATTGACGCCCCGGACAACTCCTCCATAGAAGTGCCAATTGGCGCAATTAGAACTGCGCAGGGACAGAATGTCACTGCAAGGCAGCTGGCCACCAAAATGCGCGTCCTGAAGGGCAATGAGTCGCTTTGGCTGCTAATAGCTCCCCTGCCAGAGCAGCTCCAAGCCGCTCCGAAGCCCGTTTTCCCAAGTAACTACTTGCCTATTGAGGCGGTGGATGACATTTACCCAGGAGACCGCGCTTTCATGACGGAAATAAAGGAGTTCCTCCTAGGGAAGTACGCAGGACTGTATTGGAGCAGAGGCAGCAGTTACTGTCGCTCCATAGCTGCTTTCGTGTTCCAATGTCTGCTATTGGAGGCGAAAACCGGCCAAATGCCCATTGCAGACTCTCTGCATGTACGCGATAGTATGGGCAGATACACAAATACCGCCTTATCTATCAAGCATCCGGACTATGAGCGCACCTACGCAGGGGAAATTGACTACATTGAGAAAGGAATTGCGGGATTAGTGGGCAATTCGGAGTCCTTCGACTTCACACCGCTCGCGAATACACTGCAAATCGCTATTACAGTAGTCACACGGAGTCGACAGGAGCCGTTCTACGAGTGTGTGAAGCTGTTCCCTGTCACTGAGCCTTACGATAAGGACTGCCAGCACATGGTTTTGCTGGGCAAGCCGCCCTACCCGGTGCTAATCACTAAGAAACTGACTTCGCTCCTGGGCACTACTATGGAAATATCCACTCCTGTGCATGAGTTCATATATACGAAGCAGAAAAAAGAACCGCCGAAGATCGACCCTACATTGACAGAAAAAGTGACTCAGATAAAGAAGCTGCTCATAGGGATGGAGTCGATAAACAAACGACTATTGGACTTCGTAGTAAGGCTTTTGAGCAGGCTGGAGCAGATGATGAGGGAGGGACAGGTGGGCGCGGATATGTGCAGTAGCGAGGTAGCTGCGCAGTTGACCGCCTTGTGGCAGTTGCTTCAGACCGACTCTGTAGCGAGGAATGCGGAAGTGAGTGGAGTGCTTGGGACGGTTTTGGGGAATGTATGGGGGCAATTCACTGTGAAATGTGACTTGTGTCAGGTGCAATACAGGGACGGGGCATTGGAATGTGGACATAGTGTCTGTTCTTCATGCCTGCACAGGATCATTTCCGCTGCGCAGTCTCAGGGAAGAGTCCTCAGTCCGACAGAGGACTCGACCGCTCTTCAATGTCCTATTTGTATGCAGCCAATATCCAAAGCTGCACTAAAGGCCTACAATAAGGATCTCTATGACCGTCTGGTGGCTGAAGTGGACCAATCAACTGGACTCCGAGAATGCACACAGTGCGAAACGAAGCGCCCGCAAAGCATAGTCTGGGAACAGCCCTGCAAACACACCTGCTGTGTCATCTGCGCGAACAACCAAATTACCTTTTGTCGGTATTGCTCAGTGGACATGTCGAATGTGCCGTCTGCTATGAGCACCTGGGAACTGCAGTGCCAGGCCTGTGGCACTAACTTTATGGCGAGTGGTTTGCTGCCTGCACTGTGCCCATCTCTTCATATTGTGTGTCCGACCTGCATGTTGTATGCTGCCAAAACCAGTGTCTGTGTCGTTGCGAACTGCCAAAGGCAATTTACCCACTCGGATTTAACAACTCTGAAGGCTAAATGTATGGGCACCTGTAGTCAGTGCCAGAGCATCAAGCTGTTCTCTGAACTGGTCGAAAGCCAATGCTCCTGTGTGATCTGTCTAGTGTGTGCTGGCAACTTCGTGCGCACGAGATTGAGCTATTCCAGCTGTTGGCTGTGCAGCACTGGCTTCAGTCAGGAACTGAGCAATAGTCTGTATGAGAAGTTGGAGTTGGGCAAGGAAGCTGTATGCTTTTACTGCGGGATGATATTCTGTGATATTACGCTTTCCTGCGGAGACAAAATTCACATGAATTGTCTCTTCACTTATGCAACGCAGCAAACAAGGCAAAATCCCATGCTGAGAGTTGACTGTGGTGTCTGCGGCATAGAGGTGTATGCAGAGTTCCTATTTCAGTATGTTTCCAGGGACTTGCTGCCTGAACTATCCGCAGCTAACCCAGAGGCTATAGAAGCCCGGTGTCCGAAATGTCCGAATACAGTCCTAGTGACAGTCAACTTATTCGACATTTCCCAAATCCAATGTGACCGTTGCTCCTCCATCTTCTGCGCTCTCTGTATGGAGTGGGACCCAGACCACGACGATAACCGCTGCAAAGTGGCTCTCGCAGCCCGCAACATCGTTGAATGGGAAGGCAAGAAAATCCAATGTGTCCAGTGTCCCTACTGCAAATGCGGAGCTGCCAGAGCGCTCGGCCAAGTCTCTCAGTACTGCGAGTTCTGCCAGCAGCAGTTTTGCCCGGAATGCGCGGTTCGTCTGGACCCAGTAATGGCGCATGGAGAAAGCTATCATCGGATGGAGTGCTCGCAGCACTCGCAGCAGCTCGATGCTACCTTTAAGAAGGAATGCACTCTGTGCAACATCCTAGGAGAGCCCAATGGAGGGGAGAACGGGGATGAAGGCTGCAAACCGCCTGAGCGCCTAGCACGACGTGGGCGCTTTCCGCCTGGATTCAGCTACTAGGTAGGCTAAAATTCCCAGAAAAGCAAGAGTTGCAGGGCGTGTAGGCCTTTTCAGCAGCACTGGCAACAAACGCTTGAGGGTGAAAAAGCACCTCGTTGACTAAAACCTCAACAATCCCTCCGGTTCACAGACAATTCCGTAGTCATCAGTCCTCCAACTTCCCATTCTGTTAAAAGCAGAAACTATCAATAAGGAAAAGTCCATGGACTGTCTATTCCTTCCTCAGTTTAAAGCGGGCACTCTGAGGCCTGAGACAGGCAACAAGTGCCTGTGTTTGATTATAACTGCTTATAGAATTTCTAGATGGCAGACGACTTTTACCGCGTACTAAGCGTGCCTCGAGTCGCCTCCAATTCCGAGATCTCCAAAGCCTACCGACACTTGGCCCTTCAATACCACCCTGACAAAAACGCAGATCCCAGCGCCCTCTCCGCCTTTCTCCGCATATCAGAGGCCTACAACACCCTCAAAAACGAAGCCAGCCGCTCTCAGTATGACTTCCAGCAGTCCTTTCACTCGCTCTTCGACTATGTGCGAGCTCGCTCTTGCAGTGAAGGTGAGGGGCAGCAGGACTGTGATGAGATGGAAAGCTTCACAAGAGCCAATTCTGAAGGACAGCGGTGCAAGCTATGTGCGAAGCTGCTGCAAGTGACTCGACCTCGCTTCCACTTCCTCACAGAGCACTTCCCCGAGTTCAGCAAGTGGAAAGCCAAGTGGTCAGCGCCTCCTTCCAAGCGCAGAAAGACCGCTACAACTGCTAATAATGGGAAGTAGATTGCGTAGTCGATACGACCTGGACGATGCCCAGGCCCGCCTGTATGTGCGTCTTAGACAAAGACTGGAAACTGCCTTTGGACACGGAGTGGAGGGACTGAAAGGAGAGCTGGAAAGCAGAGTCCAGGCTCACTTCTTGGCTGGGTTCGAGACAGGACTCACCACTCAAGTCAAACTACAGGGAAAAGGAAGCCACACTGACATCGTCAATTCAGGACTCGAGGCTATCCAGGCCGCCAGCAAGGCCCTGGAAGCACTAAAGCTAGCCTAAGTCCTGCACATAGCAGTATAGCTACCAGCAATTAAGGTAGCTTCACCACTTCCGGGGATAAGCGACCTGTGGGCCGCTCGCTGCACTGCACCACTGGCTCTTCGTCAAACAGCCTGTAGAAGTCTTTAAACGTGAGGACGCCTTTCTTTTTCAGGTCTAAGGACATGTAGAGAGACTGCACCTCGAAGACTGAGGCCTTTAGGCTAGTTCGCCTGACGCCCTCTCTGAAGTCACGGGAGGACAGTTTGAAATCCTCTGGTTGACCATTACATGGTCCAGATCCCACTCGAGGAAAGCACGTAAGGGACGACCATAGCGGTGTATGACAGCGGTTGCGAGCTCAGTACGTAGCACATCAACCACAGGGTCAGAAGACATACTGGGCAGTACGAGATGCAGTCGAGGGGTGGCGAGGACTGAGGACAGGTCGCTGGAGCGTGCGAACGGCACTTTCTGAGACTGTTCGTGCACTTCAGTGTTGCGGCGTATTTCAGTTTGAGAAAGCCGCAGGTCTGTTTCGAAGGCATCCAGTCTCCAGGCTGTAATGAGAGGGTCAAAGGAAAGCAGGCCCAGCAGTTCCTCCACACTCAGCTTCAACCCGTGCAGAGCGAGTCTTTGCTCCGAGCGTCTCTCCAGCGGCAAATGTATATCTCTAAGTCTCCGCAGCAGTCCCGGCGCACCCACCCGCACATGCAAATCTGTCTAAACAGCACCAGGAAAGGACCGCTTTAAAATGCGACGAAGAGCCCCTCTGGCCTGGAACTCATAGCGGGCAGCCATTAGCACTACATAAATGCACAGCCTTGGCAGGTCACGTGACGACTTTCGCGCTCCAGTTCAAGTCCGGGAGCCACAGGGATGTACTTGCGGTACTGCTCCACGCCCACAGAGTCTCGCTCGAGGTGCGCGAGCAGGCGGACTTGCTGGCTCTCGGCCTGGACTCCGGCTGCTTTGAGCACTGCGGGAGTGAGAGGGTAGTTGGAGTTCATTTGGACTAGGAGAAGTTCGAGGTCTTCGAACCCTTGAGCAGCCAACAAAGGCGCCAATGGCTCCAACTCAATATCAGCCAGCCACTCCCTCAGCGTCATGTACAAAAAGGAACCCTGCACCTGCTGCGGAGCCATGCACTGTCCCAAGCTTTGCGTCCTTCGCTTTGACTTCCTCCCACTGCCGCTCTCCAGCTCCAGCGCTGCCAGCAGTCTCAGCCTGTGTCCCAGCTTCTTTATGCCAATGCGCAGCAGAAAGTCTTCACTGATTGGCAAGGTCGAGTTCATCTGCGCCACCATCTGGTCCAAGTCGTCATACCCCGCTTCCAACAGATCTCTATAGCAGCTTTCCAGCTTCAAATTGGTTAGCCAATTAAACAGCCGTTGGCGACTTTCCTCATTTTCCCCGCTGCTGGCGACTGGGGCGGTTTCCTTCACAGGTGAGGCGAGTTCAGGGAGGTCTGCAGGTTCGGGCTCAGCAGGGAACTGCACAGGCGCCATGACTGTATCTTTAATCTTGCGGCTTAGATCGTCTATACGGGTGAGTCGCTGTTCGATGCCGAAGTCCTGAGCAGAGATACCGCTCACAGAGCGACTCAGGGATAGGTCGTCATTCTGAGAAAAAAAGGTCGAGCGATTGGTCTGATCTGCATATTTCGTCAAAACCACCGTCATTTCAGACGATTGGCAGTAGTCACCCGGCGTCTTCCCAGCCTACTTAGCCCTCACCGAGTCGGGAATGGTCAGTGGATATCCTTGCTGCAGCAGAACTTCCGCTGCCTGCACAGCGTTGCAGCTGACTGCGGAGTGCAGGGGTGTGCGGCCGTACACGAAGTCCTTGAGACCAGCGTTGGCTTTGTACTTCAGCAGGAGCAGGACTACCTCTGAGTAGTTCTTCGAAGCAGAGATGTGGAGGGCTGTTTCGCCGTAGTTCTGCTGGACGTTCGGATCTGCGTATTGCTGCAGCAAGGCCTCCACTACCTCAATCTGCCCTGTCTCCGCTGCCTGGTGCAGCGGGTACTCTCCTACTTTCGTCGGTAGGTTCGGATTCGCACCTCTCTGCAGCAGAAACTGCACTGCATCTTCATGTCTGCAAATCACTGCGCGATATAGCGGCGTCCAGCCCATCTGTGCGTCCAGCTCATTTAGAGCGTGGGGATTGCTGACTAAGGCCTCTTCCAGCAGGGATAAGTCTCCGAGACGGCATGCACGTTGCACTATATCACTCTCTTCCTGCATATTACCTACCCTATCAGTATTGCTGTCATCTCCGCGAAGGCCGCCACTCCGCCAATCACCCCACACAGCGACACCAAGAACTGCAGAACTGTCCTTCTCTGCCGATACTCAGTGCTCACAGGCTCTATGTCGTACTGGAAGAAGAGAGTGGGCGACTCTGCACTTCTGTGCGAGCGGAAGTGAGCGGCCATTTCGAAGAACCGGAGGCCGGAAGGGAACTTCGCTCGTGTGAGTTTGAGGACATAAAGGTGCTGGTTGCCACTTTGGGAGGTGTGTGTGTCTAGTGGGCAGGCGGCAGGAGTCCACTGCTGGGCTTCAGGGTGCTCGTAGTCTCTGAATTGTAGGTGGTGCACTGTGTGTTGTAGGTCTGAGACTCGTTTGGGGAAAGTGAGGTGCACTGCCCCTGGCACTTCCTTCAACATGAAGTGGCCAAAGACCCTGCAACCATGCACTTCACTCAGCTGTCTGCGACACTGCGCAATTGTGTGGGACTTAGGAGGACTCCAGCCTTTGCGTGCATAGGAGTCGAAGACTTCGTCACATGTATCACAGCACTGGTCTTCCAGCAACTCCGCTCCGTAGCAGCTCCCACACATACCTCTATCCACTGCAACTTCCTCCCTTCGCTCTAAGTCCTGGACCTGAGTCTCGTTCAGGACTTCGCCCATACTGTCCAGCTCCAGCAAGTGGATGCTATAGGCTGTGTAGTGGGAACCCATGGAGTCTTCGTAGTCCACAGTGATAGCTTCGCAAGGTACATAGTGCAGGGATATGTTCAGGTCCAGCCGCAACTTTCGCTCTCTCTCATACGGCTCCACCTTCACATCCCTCTCCAAATCTTGCCAGAGGAAAGCCGCAGTTTCCAGCAGGAAAAGCAGCACCAGGAGAGCGATAGACAGCAAAGAAAGAACACCGCCCGCTGCAGAGCGGTGAGCTGTCACTTCAGGCACAGACTTGGCAAACACATCCAGAGCTTTCAGACTCCGCATCTTTCCCAAGGCCACATAAGTACTGGCCAGAGGTCATTGCTTCACAGTGATATGACAGCACTAAATAGCGTATATGCATATTGACTCTTCTCAGCTCCAACTGCTCGAATTATCTGCCAGTATGTTGCTGCCCAGCGTACTAATGACTCTCATAACCCTAACTTAACTCTGAGTCTACCTCTCACTTTGCACCCGTATTGTCTCAGTAACGGACTCAAAGTCGGCCTTCTCACAGCTGTGCACAGGTAAGGAAGTGCTTGCGGACTTCTACACAGCGGAGTGGCCGGGTAGCAAGGAGCCAGCAGGTCTCTGCTAGCGCAGGAACTAGGCGACCGAGCTCTGTCTCTGATGGCTCTTCGAGAGTAGTGCAGGGAGCGGTGGCTGCCGGGAGTGCCTCGAGAGTGGCGTCTCTGTAGGAAAGTGGGTGAAATGGACTCTGTGGGAGGGAGCAGGGGCCGCAGACTAGGTGAAGCGTGGCGCTGTGACGCAGGCAGCTGATAGGATAAGTCCACTGGACGAGAATGACTGAGGTCCAAGTCTCCGCTTTTATCCAAGTGAGTCAATTTGTTCTGAAATCGCTGTAAAAAGCTGCTTGCCGTCATTTCCCAAGCAATTATACACTTCAGTGCTAGTGCTGACTCGAAAGCCCCAAATACCAGGGGAAAATAGTGCGATTGCATGGAGATAATGCTTGGATAATTAGACAATTGTGGATTAAGCAGAGAAATCTGAGTGCGTAGTATGAATTTTCTATAGGAAAACAGATAGAATTGGCTGAATTCTACGTCTAAAGACTCCTAGCGAGTAACTAACACAGCTATCTACTGGCTTTGAGGCTGTGCAAGCGTAATACTGAAAGTAGTTTGGCTGGACTCAGGACTGACAGTGACTTTGCCCTGCACTCCCAGGGCAATGAGCGCTCCTTTCAACATTCCCCGTATGAACCCCATGACAAGTGTAGCGTAGGTCAGCTGCATTTCGCTGTCTTCGAAGGAAACGCTCCGCAGCCACTTGACGTTGTTATCATGCAGCAGGTAAATTCCCTTGTTGTTGGTCTGCAGGCGGTCAATGGGCTTGCCGAAGACGTAAGTCCAGAAGTCCTTGCAGATGTAGCGCAGCTGTTCCTTCTGGTCCCGCAGCCAAATGTGCTCATGGGAGTGGCTCTGAACTACCCTTCTGCCCACTTCCACGCCCAGTTGCTTCATCTCCTTTTCCTTCGTTCGAAGCGCAGCTTTGGTGATGGGAGCCAGTGCACCTGCAATCTCAGTAGTACCAGAGTCCTTGAGCAGCAGGTACTGAACTGCTTGGTTCACTAGCAAGTGCAAGGTGAGTTCTGGGACCAGCAGCGCCATTTACAGCTACACTGCAAAGACTTGAAGAGAGTTGACACCACTTACCACACCCAGCCACTGGGCTCGCCAGGACAGACCACTGGTGCCTTTGCCTAGAGTGCGCCACTGCGCTGTCCGCTTGCGAGATCTCAGGTCGAAGAGACTCAGCAGGCCGGACTGACTGCACGCACAGAGGAGACTGCGAGTAGGGTCGAGGGCGATGCGTAGGAAAGGGTCAGCGGAAGAGGAGAAGACGAGGAGGAGACTCCAGTGGTCTGGAGAGTAGAGCCGCAGTTGGCCGTCTCGAGAGCAGGAAACCAGTACTTCTGTGTCGGGTGCAGAGCCGCTTTGCCAGCACAGGTCTGTGATCGGTGCAGAGCTATGAGCCAAAGTCGCGACTTTGCAAGCAGTGGACGCAAGCGTCCAAACAGTGACCAAGTGGTCTTCCGAGCCCAGTGCCAGCTGCTGTCTGCTCACAGGCCCCCAACAGAGCACTGTCAAGTTCCTCACTTTCCTTCGCTTCCCATTGCCTGTCTCACTGCAGTATGAGAAACTCACTCCCTCTACCGGATTCGTCACTTCCCGCATATCATAAATCCGCACTTCCCCATACGCAGCAGCCACTGCCAGAGCAGTCTCGCAGGGCGCGAGCATCAAAGGACTCATTGGGAAGCTGAGGATTTCGCTGACTTCAGCCTCCTGCGAGAACGGCTGCGTTATGAGGAACACGCTGCCTGCCTTAGTGCCTACAAGTATGTACTGGTCCTCTGCAGCACTCCAGTGCAGGTCACTGACAGGTATGAACTAACTACGACTTACCGTTTGAAAGCTGCACAGGAGTGCTGCAGTGAGTACGTTCCACACTAGCACTTGTCCTGTATCGTCCCCGGAACAGAGGCGAGAGGCGGAGACGTTCAGGCAGAGGGCGGTGCAGCCTGCTTGGTGGAGGGTTGAACTTGCGTAGGACAGGCGGTTGAGGGGGAAAGTGGGGAATTCGAAGCGGTATATGCCGTTGTCGCTGGCTAAAGCCAGGTAGGGCTGAGTCCACTGCAGAAAAAGGGCTTCTTGGGACAGTAAGTCGTAACTGGTCTTCACAGAAACGACTCCCGGGGCTATTTTGTCGCATAGAGGGTCAATTTCGCCATTCATTTCCACCTCATTCAGGGAAACCACTGTGAATACCCCTCTTTGCGGTATAAAGCACAGCAAATTCCCCTCCAATCCAACCGTCCCAATGGGGCCAGTCCCCTGTATTGTCAGCAATTTGACGACTTGCAGTGTTTCCACAGCCACCACAGCTATGCGTCTATCTGTGAAGAGCAGCACAGCCTGTTCCCCACTAGTCTTGCAGGTACCAAGCCGTGCACCAGCAAAGGGCAAAGCAGCCTGCGCCACTTGCCCGAGTTGGCAGTGAAGGAAGGCAGTGCACTGCAGGGTGTCAGGGCAGGCGGTAGACATGGAAAATAAGCGTTTGGAAGGTGTGAATTCACAGAGTTGGAAATTTCCAGCTATTTGGTAGGTCGGGTTCAGACTAAGGGCTGTAATTGTCCACACTTCCAGACTATTCTCTGCACAAAGCACTGCCAAACTGCCGTCTTCACTCACAGCCGCATAGTGCACTCGTGCTTCCCTTTGCTCCCTAACTACCACTCCCTGTTCCAAATCGAGGACAGCCATTTCCCCTGCCTGTGTAGCTGTGAACACTTGTCCAGTCCTCTGTAGAGCCCTAATTGTGACCAGAGGCTCCCGTCCTGCCTGGAAGCTCCTTCGACTCTGCACAGACACAGGGTCCAGCACTCTCACATGAGTGCCCACACCCACAAGCAGGGCATTGGCAGTGGAGACGAAGCAGGTGGGAGTGCTGGAGTGCACACCAAAGGCCTGGTCCTTGAAGGCCATATATTACGTCCTCTAAGGCCCACCAGTCGCCAATTAGAATGGAAGTGCAGGCCAGATGCAGGGAACTGCGGCGCAGACTCGAGTCCCTGCGAGCCTTCGAGCCCCTAGGCAAAGAGCACTTACCACTAGTTGAACATCTACTGGACCAGTTGGAAGTCACAGCCAAGTCCTTGTCTCCAGAGGACCACTACTCTCTGCGGAGTACTCAGTCCCAGCAGTATTTCCGCACGAATGATCACTTGATCTCACCAACTGCCTACCGTCTCCGCTCGCCTAGACTGCTCCAGGACGTCCCTGACCTTCAAAGCAGACTAAATGCTTTGGAGTCGCAGAAATTGCTGGATGAGAGCGAAATCGCGAAGCTGAAGTATGACTTTGAGCGAGCGAAACGCCTGAAAAAGGAACTGGAAAGCCAAACCCAGCTTTTACAGGATGAAAACAGACGCTTAAACCTGCAGATAGACACTGAAATCGAGACAAGACAGCAAATCCAGACCTTACAAGAAGCAATCGGCAGAGAATTGGAGCAACTTCGAAGGGAAAACGAAGACATGCGAGCCAAAGAGAGCGGACAGAGGCAGGAAATGCTGAAACTGAGCGATTTAAAGGCGCAATTGGCTGCCACTTCCCAGCGAGTCCGCACTTTGGAGCGGGAATTCGCCAGTTTACCGCAAAGAGACACACGTCCAAGCCCCAATGTTAGTGAATTCCTCAGTGAAATCGCGACTTTGCGGTCTTTGCTGCAGACCAAGGACCAAGAAATCACTGTCCTGAGGGACTCTCCGGAGCTGCTGCGACTGAGAAGTGCACTGAATGAGGCGCAGAGAGAGGTGGAAACACTCACTAGGAGTCTTGTGGAGCAGCAAAGAGCCACTGACCAGCTTGAATCCGCTTGTGAAAAGGCGGAAATGGACCTTCAGCGCTGCCAACAAAGCGAGAAAGAGACGATTTCTCGGTCAAGAGCGCTGCAGGAGCAGTTAGAAACCTGCGAAAATGAGCGGAAACAGCTGGAAAAGGCGCTGCAAACTGCGCAGCGGACGACGGAAGCAGAGAAATCGCAAGTGCACCAGTTGCTGCAGGCCAACAGCCACTTGGAAGAACTGCTGACTGAGGCGGAGGCGCAGAAACAGGCCCTGGCAGCTGACCTGGACGCAGCGCAAGTGAAGAGTGACGAGGAGAAGCAGGACTTAATCAAGGCAATAAAGGACAAAGAAGCCGAGTTGGAAGGCCTCTTGGCCCAAATGGCTCGCTCCAAAGCAGAGGAAAGAACCATTCGCGAGCTGCAAGAGCAAATCTCTGAGTTGGAGCAGGAGAAAGACCACTTGCATCAGACGTATGAGGCAGTGTGCAGGAGTGAGCGAGTGTCCCAGCAGCTCCTGAAGACCATAGAGAAGGAAAAGGAAGGACTGCAGGAAAGACTGGAAATCCCTGTTGAGCAGGAAGAACTATTCAGGAAGTTAGAAGACAGCGAAGCACGCATACAGGACCTAGAAGACCTATTAGCCCAGTACCAGACTCAGCTCGGCCCGCAGTCAGAACTCGAAACCGAGCTCATCACTGAAAGGAAAAAGGTACAGCGACTCGAAGCCCAGCTGAAGGAGCAGCAAAGCGCCTCTAAGGAGGGACGTTCCCAACACATCCGGAAGTCTAGCGAGGCCACAGACCTGCAAGTGCACATAGAGGAGCAGCGGGAGGAGATCCTGACCCTGGAAATGGAGGTCATGCAGCTGCGGGATGAACTGGGCAGGAGCCAGCACTTGCAGTTCAAGGCGGAAAGCAAGGTCAGGGAGTTGGAGCGGGAAGTGAACTAAGACTAATAGGTCTATTGGTATAGCTGCTATGTACCTATTATTGCTGGATAGTAATATGGATCAAAGCGCTATTCTGGACCTGCAAAGGTACTTCAAGCTTCTTTACCGTATTGGCGAGTCGAACCTGAAGATGCTGAAAGGGCTTGTTGAGAGGAAAGCCCAGCCAACGCGCAAAAAGACTGTGATTCAGCGAGATCAGAAGCTGCTGGGGAAACTGATGGCTGTGAAAACTCAACTTCACTTCAGTCCTCGCGAGGACAGGACTTCTTTCCCACTGTGGATTTGGGATGTTCTGTTGGAACAAGGTGAAAGTCTCTATGCCACTCACCGACTCGTAATAACTCAACTATGGGGAGTATTGCAGGAAACCAGCAGTGGAGAGCTAGACTTGAAAGCAGGCCTGCAAGCAGGCTTAGGCCACTCACTCGCCTGTGCTGCTTACAACCTTGCTGAGCTTCCTGATAGGGAAGTCTGGTTTTGGCTTCACCGTTCGAGTTCTCTATGGAAAGGTCTGAGCCTATGCAATCTGGAAAAGCTGGCAGAATCCTATGAAAGGGAGGAAGAACCCACTCGGTATTTGCTTCTTGACGCAATGCTAGTGAGGGCGAAAATGACTCATCTGGTTGAAACTTTGTATTTCACTCTCGGTGCACGACTTTTAAACTCAAATACTACCGAATGCGACTCAAATCTTGCCCTTAGCGCCGTGAATGAAGAAGTCATTACCAAAATGAAGGCAATTTTGAAAAAGCCAGACGTGATGAACGTGTATAAAGACATCTTTATGAGGACAAATCCACAAGGGGACTTCCAAATTGCCTTTAAGCAAGCATTTCGTGTCAAGCCTGTCACATCAGACCAACTGTTCAAGACTTGGGACTTATATGGAGTGACTTTGAGAGCTGATGTGATGTATGTGGACTTGTTATATGGGGACTATGACGATACACTATGCGATGCTTATCAACTTTGTCAAATACTACACGAATTCGCACATTTGCTGGTGCGGCAGGGAAAAACGAAATGGGGAGAATTCCACGCAGTGGCCCCTAATAGTCAATCTCAAGCCCTTGCAGAAGACTATGCTATGCTGCAAGAACCTTCGACAACTGCCCCGCTGCAGGAAGAGTTGCCTACTTCCGCTGTGAGTTTAAAGAGGAAAGCCTCTCGAATTGATCCCGGCACCAGCAAGCATCCCAAAACAGTACAGCCTCCAGTTCAAGTACCACTCCCTGCTTCTGACCTTGCTCCTAGGGACCCCAAGCGCCCAGCTCAGCTTCAGATTTGTGAGGATATCGGATTCAATGAAAAACCGCGCAAAGACGCCGGCGATCAGATCGAGGAAGAACTGTTTTTAGGCCATTTGGTTCAATTACGCATGAGCGCGGCAGAAAAATTACTGGAATGGGCAACAACAAGGACCAGCCTTCAAGAATTCGCAGCACTGTTCAAAGAACTGAACGAGAGTTCTGCTACTGCAAATGAGCAGTCAGCGCCGATGGGCAGGAGCCGCAGAAGCACGGAGCAGAGAAGCTGTGTTGTGATGAGAGAAGTATGCGGTCGGTCGCAGAACGTAAAGGAGAGAACTAAGTAAGTCTAGTGGCAATAGAGCGCTGATCACTAAAATCGGATTTAACTGTAATTGGAATCTAAATTACCGTTTAAATTGGGAGAACCAGTTTCAGCCTCTGTCGATATAGGTGGAAATGTCTTTATTGGCTATTGGGAATTTCTTACAGAATTCCAATGCTGCTATCCAGCGAGCGACTGGAGCAAGCTGTTAGACTGAATAAAGAGGAAAGAGGAGACTTATCCCGGATAATTGAAGTATAGGGGAAAAGCGGCATATAGCACAATTCCCAGTTTCCCTTTCTTTTAAAATGAGGGTGCCTATATTAAATTGCATTAGCGCCCAGACGACATTGTACCTAAACAGCCTTTCATTGATTTCCTCCCTCTTCTATCAGCTCACAGTCCTTGGTCCCTCCACACCTCCAATAATGGCGGAAGTGGCAGAGTTCAAGGAGCACCTGACCCAGGCAATGATCACTCTGAACCCCGAGCAATTCACCCAGCTGCTCCTCACCCCCACTCACCCGCCCCTGCCCACTCTAATAGACCGGCAAGGATACACGAGTAAGTGCCTATTCAGTGCTGCATGAACTAGCAATGTGCCTTGTCAACGAAGAAAGTGTGCTCAAGTTCTTCGAAGTCTTCCGGACGTTCTATGGACAAGAGCCAGGAGTGTTCATCCAGGACTACATCAATGTCCAAACTAGGGAGGACCGAAGGACGGCCTTGCAGCTTGCAGTGCAGAACAACCGCGCAGTAAGGACTACCTAGAAACTAGCGAAGGCGCTAATAGCCTACGGAGCAGACCCCACTCTCGAAGACATCAACGGAGACAACACTTTGCACGTCTCCGCCGCTCGAGGCAATTTGAGCCTTATTGTCTTCTTTGCGAGGGAATGCAGAGTGCCGATTTCCTCTCAGGACAGGCGGGGAAGGACTCCGCTGCATATAGCTGCGCTGGAAGGACAAGAGTTGGCAGCGTCGCTGTTCATCTCGTGGACGGAAGACCTGAACCAGCAGGACAAAGAAGGAGCGACGCCGCTTCATTTGGCAGCCTTCGCGAAGTCATATCGGATTGCAAGGCACTTGCTGATGGCGGGAGCGAGTAAGGAGATAGTGGATGCCAAAGGGTTCCGACCTCAGCAAATGGCAGAGATGCGCGGCGCCACCGACATATTCACAATGCTAAAAGACCAAAACTGCCTCGCGACATTCAACCCTCTGCGCACTCCTCTGCAGCCGCCCAAGAACAACTGGCTGATGTTCGGCATATACCACCTGGTCTTTGTGGTCAGATACGCCATCACCTTTCTCCTGCTTTTGCCACATATCTGGTGGCCGCTTGGCTACATTACAGTGCTAATATGCGCACTCACTTTCTTCTTTTTCGAAGCTGTCTCCAACATCGACCCCGGCTACATCGCTCCGAAGGCAGGTCGGTCCCTAAGCTACTTATACGAGAAGTACAACGGTGACTACGTCTGTTCCTACTGCGAAGTCAAGCGTCCTGGCCACGCCCGGCACTGCCAGTACTGCAACCGCTGTGTGAAGGTATGAGCCATCACGAGGTTTGACCACCACTGTCCCTGGATCCACAACTGCGTGGGACTCAAGTGAGCGGTAGTTAGGAACTACAAGCTGTTCGTAGCCTTCATTGTCATGTCCTTTCTGGACTTCGGAGACTCGGTGGTGCTGGTGACACTGAGTAGGCAATAGACAGTTTGGACGAGGGTATGGAGGGAAGATCCGCTGTATGGACAATTAGTGCCTTCGGTTTCATACGAGTATATTGGGCTGGGCCTGGGCTTCTTTTCAGCGCTCTGCCTGGTTCTGGTGGTCCCGCTGTGCTACGTGCAGGTCACCAATCTAATCCGCAACACGACCACTCACGAGCGCTACGCAGCCAATCCTTCGCAGGCAGTAGTACCCTTTAGACAGGAACGGCCGCCCCGGCTTCCCTCTGATGACCGGAACTCTCAGCTCAGTGACGCCTCCGACACCAATTCAATGCTGCTCCTGCCTGAGGAGCAGTGGGCCTTCTTCAGTGGAACTTCCAATACCAAAAGTGACGCTAGACCGCCGGGGGAAGTCGTGGCTTCTAAGTACTGCTGCGGAATTTGCACCAAGTCGGAGGCAGTGGCACCTGCTCAGTAGGATTAGAGTACCTCTGTCTACGCAGACACACTGTCTACTGGCTTGTGCAATGGGGAGATAGAGAGCTAGGAAACTGCGCTTAAGTCCTTTTAAGCAGCAGATTGGCGACCTTGTCTACGTCTCCGAACTCTCGAACCAGCATTGCGTGCGCTTCCTCGTCGTCAAATGCGAGTGCCATGGACCGCAGCAGGTCGAGTTGGTGCTGATAAGGCCGCGCTTCACTCGCTCTCACTGCCACATGCAGCTTTTCTCCGAAAAGTCGACCGTCTGGAAGCACTAAGCGGAAAAAGGAAGCGTAGCGACCTTCTTGCTGAGGAACTGCTATTTTGCACTGGATAATGCCTTCTTGTCCCGGAGCCAGTGAAGGGACTTCCAGGCCTGTCCCCGTCAAAGGGCCCTTTTTATGCTGAAGAACGACACCAGAAGGCCAAGGCAAAGTCCCGGAATTCGCCACCACCCAGGTTTTTACGATAGTCGACCCCACCTGAACCTCACAATCTTCTGTAAAGTCTCCATGTCGGACAAAAGCCATTTTCGGTTTCGGGACTTTGACTGTCTTTTTGAAGTTTTTGAAGGCCAATTTGGCAGCTTTCTGGTCCACAGGCTGCATTGAGCACATCACAGTCGGAAACGGCACCGTCGAATCGCATATTTTCAGAAAGGGGTGTCCATGCTCTTCCCTCGCTTCACACACCTCGCAGAAGTCGAAGTTGCGACAGACAGTGCACTTGTACCGAATGCCCACAATTGGAGTAGCGCCGCAACTGTCACATTTGACTTTGTGATGGACGACTGGGAAGGCTTGGCCCAGGGCAGCGCTGATTTCGTGCCGGACGAGCTGCTGTATGAAGGCCTGCCGCTTGAAGTTTTGCTTCTGGCAGAAAGCTTGCTTTACCTTTTTGATTGCTTTCGCGATTGGAGCGATTAGGTCTTTCGGAAGGGTTGGAGCTTTGGGAGCTTTCGGGATTTCAACTGTTATCGGAGGGTCGATTTGGACTTGCTGCGGAACCTTGCCTGTTCCGGTCATTTCCTTCCCTTCAGATAGCAGGAATTTCAGGCATTTCCCCTGTGCACTGCCATACGCCATTGCCAAATCCTCATCATTGGCTATAGTGACCGCGTCTCCTTCCTCATCCACATACTTCAGTAGGTACCCACTCCCTCCGAACAGAGAGGTGATGAGTTGCTTGAGGGCTGCTAGGGACTCGGGAGCGTTGGCGACCTTGCGCAGGTCTGTGCCGAGCTGCAGCTTTAGGTAGAGGGGTCTGTTCAGACTCATTAGTCCTCGAACAATGGATTATTACGTCTGATAAGGTCTGACATTAGGACTAGTGCTCAGTGGAGAGGGAAGACAGTAGTCGAAAGGAACTAATGCCTCATTCCTATTGACCAGACAAGGAAAGCCCTTTCACCCTGCTTCAGTAGTCTAATCTCCTTTGAACTCTAGGATATATCCACCTCCAAAGCCTAGATGTGTGTCACACTATGAGTATATTTCCCTACACAGTCTCTGCACAGCCTCCCTTCCACAGCTGCTATTCCACACCTCGATTCCCTCTGTGCAATATGGAAGTCAAGGTCTTCAACCGAGCTGGGCGCGAACTCGCAGTCTTCAGCCTGGGTGAAGAAGCCTCCGTCTTCGCTCTAAAGCGAGAATTCCACCGCAAATGTGAGTCCTAGACAGACCCGCAGTGGTACCCTGCTCGGCAGTGGCTGACTGTCGGCAGTGCCCATGGTTCCCCTTTGAAGGACGACACAGCCAAGTTGCAGCCTCTACTGCAGGGTGCGAACGCAGTCTATTTCAAGGACTTGGGTCCCCAGGTGTCCTACAGAATGGTGTACATGCTGGAGTACTTGGGCCCAATGCTGCTTCACCCGGCCTTTTACAAGCTTCAGAAGCTGTTCTACGGCCTAGCGCTGCCTCGCAGTCCTGTGCAGAAGGTGGCGGCCTGTATGATCACAGGCCACTTCATCAAGCGAGAACTGGAAAGCCTGTTCCTGCACCGATTCAGCAGCGCCACTATGCCCATCACCAAACTGCCCATCAACTCCGCCTACTACTGGGTCCTGAACGGCCTGCTGCTCGGGTACTCTCTGTTCTCACCAACCTTCGCAAGTCCCAAATACTCCTCCAAAGGACACGCAATTGCTATAGGTCTGTTCGCCCTGTTCGAATTGCTCAACTTCCATGCGCATTTGGTCCTGCGCAACCTGCGGCCCAGTGGCAGCAAGGTGCGCGGCATTCCCAAGGGCCAAGCCTTTTCCCTCGTCTCCTGCGCCAATTACTTGTGGGAGATTTGCGCCTGGGCTGTGGTGGCTGCTTATACCCGGTCCAAGGCCAGCTACTTCTTCCTAGCTTGCAGCACTGCGATACTCATGAAGTGGGCGGCGGAAAGACACGGCAAGTACAAGAAGGAGTTTGATGGGAAGGAGGGCAGGGAGATGTACCCCAAAGGACGGAAAGCTTTGATTCCGTTCTTATTCTAGCCCTTATAGTTAGCTTTCCTATGATTTCTTACCAAGTATTGATAAATCGCATTTTTGCACATTCGAAATTCGGAAATTCATATAAATCCCCCAGTCTATCTATCGACTAAACCATAAACTATCTCGTTGAAACGCTCAAATTATAAATGTGCAGTTTGCTACACCCCCAACAGTGATGAATTCCCCGTTTCCTAGCCTATCCTGGAGAAGTAATGTCACCAACGTGCAAAAATGTCCGCTTTCGATCATATCCGCGAAGCCATCAGCTCCCTGATCCAATCTCCCGCCGCTGAAAGCGCCCCTCGCCACATCGACAACGAAGGCCCCTGTCCCTACCTCGCCAGCTACCACACCTACTTCCTCAACTACGAAATCGCCTACCAGCAGTACCAAAATGCAGTGCACCGTCCTTACATGGAGGACTCGGTGCAGGTCATAGAGGACTTCCTGCCGCAGTACCCGCTCTTCGTCGCGGTCTTCGATGGCCATGGAGGCGCCTTCGCGATGGAGTACTGTATGCGGTACCTGTCGAAAGAGGTGCAGCAGGCGTTGTTTGAGACTGGCAGGCCGGAGGAAGCGCTTTCCCTGGCCTTTGAAAGGGTAGATGGGGGATTGATGAAAAGGCAAGCGGGGAATGTGGGCACCACTGCTACAGTTTGTCTGCTCTCCACCCAGGGAGTCATATACACTGCCAATGTGGGTGACTCTGATGCCTATTTAGTATCTCCAGGGGAGACTATTACACTAACAGAGACACATCGATGTGACAATGCCAGTGAAAGGGAGCGCTTGCTGTGAGGTCTAAATAGGGCTTCGGGAGTGAAGATTGTGAGAGACAGGGTGAGAGGGAGACTGATGCTCACTAGGTCTTTGGGGGATCATGAGTTGAAGGACAGTGGAGTGCTGTGGACTCCCTTCGTATCGTGCAGGTACTTCCCCGGCAACTTCACACTTGTCATTGCCAGTGACGGAGTCTGGGACTACCTCAAGCCGCAAGATGTAGTCATAGGCAGCACAGCGAAGGAAACCGCCAAAAGTGTGATGGACAGGGCCAAAGGCGCCAAGTCGAGGGATAACATTAGTGTGCTGGCGGTGTGTCTGAAGAACCGCACAGTCTAGTTTCCCTATAGCCTAGACCAATTTGCCCCATGTTGCTAGCTGAATCTCACTAGCGGAACTTGCTTAAGCTGGGAGACAGGGTAAAAATACACATTTCCGACATATCAAATAGCTAATACGAGTGAGGATATTCAACTTCCTTACCAATTCATTCACATCGTCACTAAAAGCCCTTCCTTCTGTCAATTAACACGCTGCAATTTGCCTTTGACTGGTTCCTAAACTCCCTGTTTTCCTATCGTTTCTACTATGGCAAGTGAACTTCTCCGCATGATGTCCAACGACCCCCGTCTCACCCCCCTTGAAATCTCCCTGACTTTGAAGCACCTCCTAGCCAAGCGACTCCGCAGGGAAAAACACCCTCCAGCCTTCCCTGTCCTGAGGGATATGCGGAGGAGTACAAGGCCTGCACCCTTGGAACGCCGCTCTTATAGTCCTGGCCTTGTCAGTGCTACGCTTAGTCCGGGGATTAGTGAGCCTAGGACTCCCTCGCTGACTTCGAGCACGGGCTATCTGTCGCTGCTTAGCAACAAGTCAACAACGCGGGACCGGTCCAATACCCACTCCGACCCACACAAATCTCCCCACTCCCGAACTATCTGTAACCCCCACCCAGACTCTCCCTACGAATACGAAACCCTCCAAACCGCCTTCACCCAGCTCTACAGTCGACTCAATGGCTTCGATGGAACTCGCATCAGTCCGGACGGATCCCCCGAAGTCCACATCAGCAACGTCAAGCAGTTCCTGTTGGAGTGCTATGTGAACAGCCAGACCTTGCTCACCGCCCTCTTGTCCCCCTTCAAAGCGGCAAAGTGGGCGGATGTCCGCGGCTTTGTGGCGGGAATTGAAGCTGTGCAGCTCATTAGCTACGACCACTCTTTCTTCAATAAGGACGAACTGATGACCACGAAAAACAACCTGATCCGGCAAAAGCTCCTTTGTAAGTGCTATGCAGTTTTCTTCAAATTGGTCGATTACAACAAGAAAAACTCCCTGTCGAGGTTTGAAGTGAAGACAGTTTCCAGCCTGGCGCTGAGGACTAAGAAGAAAGTCAACAGTGAAAACCTGGACCTAGTCGTGCACAAGGCCTTCGACAAGGCTAAAGAACAGCGAGGCTTCGCCAGCGACTTACTGACTTTCGAAGAGTTTTACTCTGTGCTTAAAAACTAGCTGTAGACGTTGTGGCTGTAGACAGACCGCTCCGTCGCTGCAATGCCGCGGAGGTAGCCTTGGCTAGAGGGGGAGTAGAGGGCCAAGGACTCGAATAGACGGCAAGTGGAGGAGCACAGGACGTGGTCAGGAACCAGCGCAATGGCTGCAATGCAAGGAATTGACCTCACCTCGCAGACCAACAAAGCAGCGGCTGAGAACCCTTTTAGCACGTTCCCTGTGCCTAATATTGAGGCCGGAGGGACTGATTTCTGGGCTTGGGGGTTGGAAAGGTAGAGGAGGGTGGAGGTCGGGGAGCCAGTGTATTGGGAAAGCAGAATGGAGTCCAAGGCCACTACACTTGGGCAAGTGATTGAGCTTAAGAGGGACTCGAGGGCTGGGACTGCGGCATTCTCTGAGACTTTGCCAGTCAATAGCACCACCAAATCGCCTTGGTACTGATATATCCGTCCTAGCAGTTGAGTCGCTGCTTGTTCCCCCTTCGTCCCTGTCGCCTTCCACTCCACATACTCCTCTCCAAGAGAGCTGAGCAAGTAGGCAGCCGCATGGTTTCCACAGCTAATCACCAGTCTGTGCACAGCCGCTGGCAGTCCTGCACTGAAGCCAAAGCTGTACACAGTCCTCGGCTCCCTATAGCGCTTTTTCACCCCCTGGTCTTCCATATTCCTAAAGTCTCGCTATCAGTCTCTGCAGGAAGTGTTGAAGCTCTGTGCGCCGTTCGATGTACTCACGCATCTCTGTCAAGTGAACAAAAGGTGGCTCACCGCCTGCCAACTGCCTTCGCTGTGGGCGAGCTTTGGGGAGGAACAGGGCTTTTCCAGGTCCTCTGAGGAGCAGAGTAGGGAATGGTACAGAGCTGAAGTGAGAGTCAGACTGCGAATTCCAGTCATTAAAAACACGCAAGTTGCTGTTTTCGACGTCGTTGACACGGCCTGGACTCACTTTGCGTTGCCTGCGCAGGAAATGGACTTACTGGTTTCTAATCACTTCTGCACTCCTCTCCTACTACCGGATGGCAGTATACTGTGCTGTGGGGACGACCTAGTCGTGGGCAATGGGACCAGAACAGTCCTCCGGATACATGAGAATTCCATAGAGTCGCTCAGTGACATGCACTTTCCGAGAGGCGATGTGAGTGCGGTTGTCTATTCAAATGAAGTATTTGTATTTGGCGGCGCTGCACTCAGCGTTCCGTCCGAGTTGCTCGCAGGGAAGGAGGACTACGAGGAAGAGGACTTCGGAGTAGTGGTCTGGAAGACCTCTGAAAGCCTGCGTATCCCCTCTAATTCTGAGTCTTGGAAGCGAATTCCTAATATGACTAACTGCAGAATAAATTCCGGTACCTGCATTCTGCACCAAGAAATATACATATGTGGGGGCAGTGCGCCCCCTTCAATAGACATATACAGTCCTCTGAGCCAGTCCTTCCGCCTTATTCGACTGCAACTGCCCCGCTGCATCAATACCACTTTCCGTGAAAAGTGGACCGCCAGTGTCTACGGAACCACTATCATCATTCTGAGTGCGACCTGGACCTCCCTCCTCGACCTGCCCAACAGAACTCTCCGCAGTGTCACTTCCCACTCCCTGGTGCCTACTCGCAGTTCTAACTGTCCCTATCTCCGCACCTTTCTCTACTTCCCCGGTATCGACGGAAATGTCTGCCAGCAGTCGATATGCACGAATGCAATTGAACAGATATACACGTTCCCAGCTAGTAACTAGCCTAATTTCACACTGCAAGGAGGCCGGGCTGGACCAGACCTTGGATGACGGTCTTCATAGTAGTGATAAAGTGGCGGTGCTTGCGGACTTCTTGCTGCAGTTTGGAGACCTTTTGAGCCATTTGGTCGCAGAAAAAGCAGTTCTGAGGGCTGGGAGATTGGTCGCCACATGGCTTCGAAAGCAGTCCAATCGGCTTGATTTCCAGCTTGGACCGCTGGAAAGCATACAGCTCAGTGCCCGGAGCAACAATCGCCGTATTTTGCGGAAATTCCAAAGTATCCGCAAGTATGTGATCTGTGGCTTCTAACAGTGACAGAGGCGAAGGGCCAGCAGGTATGGCGAGGAACAGTTCCGCCTTCAGCGTATCCTCTGTCAGGCGTTCACAGGCTGCGCTCAAATGTCCAACGGACAAGTTGATTTTGACGATGTGGGGTCGTAAGCGCTTGCACAGGCGTTCGAGACGGGCTTCGCACATGGAGTCTATCAGGGTAGAGCGGGAGTCGCTTTCCCAGACTTGAGGAGGACTGCAGCGCATCGCTAGGAGCTGGTCGTTCAAGTCTGAGATTTGAGTCTCTTGGTCCGCTACCCGCTGTCTGTAGCGTATGACCAGCGCTTCCTTGAGTTGCAACTTGCTTTCCAAAGTGGCGATCTGTTCCGCGTACTTGCGATGCAGCCGGGCCAGGTCAGCCTCCGTGATAGTAGTGGCTAGTCTGCGGCTTAGGTCCGGAGTGCATTCATCTCGCGAGAGAGAGGGAGTGACCGGGGAAGTGGTGGCGTTGGTTTCGATGCTGGTGTCGACCATAAGATTAGGGTAGTAATGGTGAATCTGGAGTTGGTGTGTCTGGGCGTGCTGTACCTCTGCCTGCTTCTGGCGGTTCTGGATGGTGCGGAGATGTCGATGCAGCAGTGGTATCACCTGCCAGCCCAGGTGAGAGTGCTGGCGGTGCTGGGAGTTCTGTGTATCTTGGTGTCGGCTGTCTTCCACACTCGTCCCGAGCCCGCGCCGCACTTAGAAGTGAAGGCCAGACGCGCGACTATGGAGGACGACCTGAGTGTGCACAGCTGGGTGGCACAGGACTTTCCCAACTACTAGTCTAAGGCTTAGTGCTTTGTTAGTAGTGGGCGTGCAGTTTATCACTGGTCAATTGCAGGCGAGGAAGATTTCCATGAGCTTTTAGCATCTACCGAGGTCTGTGCTTCAAAGATGCACACTTTCGTCTAAATAAAATTCTTTGAGCTGTTATATAGAGATACTTCAAGCAACTGTCGGCGGTGATATACCAGTTGTTCTCATAGTCCAGTCAATAGTCGTTTCCTCGAGGCAGCAGGCCCTTTATCTGGGTCGCTTTACTTTGCTTTGGAGGTAAGAACTCTGCACAGGAGTGGACATTTCCATAGTGGTGAAGGCTTCATTTGAGCGAATATGGTGGAATCAAATGCTTTCTTTCTCAATGTAATCAATTACGGGGCATATTAGCGTACATACTACCGCGCATAGTATTGGACCAATTGAAGGGTAGCAGCCTAGCCTGTTGCTTTAATCTTCCTGTTGCGACCACTACCAATTGCCGTGCTTTCGCATTGTTTCAAAGCTGCGGAGAGGCGTTGATTCCGGTCTATGTGTATTTTTCTCTGAAACATATCGACTTTGACTCCATAGAACTGAGCAAACTGGCTTTTGTGGCAAGACAAAATGTAGGCGATGAAGGAACTATCGGACTCCATGCAATTGACCTCGTCTTTTGACATACCTCGATTCCAGGCTTCTGAGTAGGCACCGGTCCTGAGTGAGAAGCATCCGCGCCTGCATTTCCTTGGCAACCAATGAATCGAACTGTGCATTGAGGAGAATTGGCCAGGCAGCACTCCTGCGGAACTGGAAAGAGACACTGTAGACAAGGGTTTACTGGGAAAGGGAAAAGCCGGGCTTGCAAGCAGGGACATTCGCTCTCTATTTGGGATATAGGACTGCCAAGGACTCCGGTCTCATATTGGAAATGGCAGTCTGCCCAAACAAGCAACGCGCTTCTTGCGTTCTAAGGCCGGTGTCGCTAGAAGAAACAATGAAGGGCTACTTCTTTGATAGGAGTGGCTGCTAGTTTCTTCACTGCGGGCTCATTTCTAACTACTGAGTAGTCCCCTAGGAGAACTGCCATTCCCTCAGTGAGTGCATCCCCGCATATTAGCTTGTCAGGCTCTATCAGCCTTTATAATGGAAACTCGCTTTCCCAGCG
>Ga0247837_1003835_pt1 | contig 25411 bp, 13 predicted proteins | sample LaCtaG_2_FD_187115 | JGI IMG/M metagenome (GOLD analysis project Ga0247837, IMG submission 187115) | Freshwater microbial communities from meromictic Lake La Cruz, Castile-La Mancha, Spain - LaCruzMarch2015_14.5m | ecosystem: Environmental > Aquatic > Freshwater > Lake | place: Spain: Castile-La...
ATAATTGCTGTACTACTCTTTACCTCCGTAAAGACACTTATTTGTTTTATTAGCCTTCTATCTGCAGTGGATCTGAAAAGGCCTGCATAACTGCCCAGTGTATATCCTCTTTCCAAGCAGAGCAAGCTGCATTCGCTTCTTCTGCAGCATGTGTCAAGAGGCGGAAATCTTATTCATTTCTCTCCATAGCTAAATATACATGAAGCGCTTCGGACGTCTGTTCCTGCGCAAGTCCAAGACCTTCCTCCCCTCCCTTCCTGATGAAAAGCCCGCAGAAGCAGACCCGCAAGTAACGGATCTGCACCCTTCGGTACAGATGAGACTCAAATCCGACCCCGCGCCCTTTCGAGGACCTCTGACAGCAGAAGTGGAAGCGGGCTCTGTGGTGGAAGACCTGCGGAGACAGTGGTCTGAAGCCTGTGCGGACCTGAGCCTGGCATCTGTTCAGTTGCGCCTGCGCTTCCTCTCTCTGGTGCTTTCCGTCCTGCTCAAGAACTCGCAACTCTCTGTGCCTCCTGGCTTGGTCCAGTTCCTACTCATGACTTTGCAAGACAAGGTGACGCTCTTGCGCGCACACACCTGCTTCGGTACAGCCAGTCCCTATGACCAGCCTGATTCAGAAGAGACTCTCAGAGAAGCGAGCGAGAGCTTGTGTCCGCTGCTGGAGCTGACAGAGTACTGTGTAGCGAGAGAAGGAAGCGGACTACTGCTACACAGCAGCGCACTGACAGTGTTCTTGGAAGCGACAGACCTGCTCACTGAGAGTTTGGAGCGACTGAGCGCAGCGAACCAGCACACAGTCAGTGCAGTCGTGAAGCTGCTTTTCCATCTCGTGCATGCAGACTATGCCCTGGCAGAGATGTGTAGATCGCACTGTGGCTACGTGCCCTCAGCTGCTCAGTCCTGCACTACACTCACTCTTCGTCTACAGCGACTTCTCGAAGTCCTGCTTTCGGACATCTATCTCCAGCAGGTCAGTGAGATCCAATACTCTTTCTTCGACACGGACGTTTCCAACATACTGCAACTCTTCCACGTGCCACTCAGCGCCCCCGCTGACTTGGCGTATGTCTTGCTCGCTTTCAACTGCACTTTAGCCCGCAAAAGTCCTGAGGTTGAGGAGGCCTTGGCGGAACTGGTCCTCAAGTACCTCCTCATAGTGGTGATTACTTCCCTTCGCAAGAACAAGCACTCGGGGCGCAAACTGGAGGTCGACACTGCTCTCGAAAAGACGCTGCTAGCGCTTCAAGTGCTGAAGAACTTCACAAACAAGCGACCTGACCGCTTCTCTCTTCTGATGCAAGCGCACAGTGACAAGTTGAACAGTGTGATTTACTACCATGCGTGGTACTTCCTAGTGAGTCGCCAATGGGCCAGTGCCACTAGTTTCGCCAACGACCCCTCACGTCTCGGACGACTGTACTCACTGCTGTTCGATTTACTGTGCAGTGAAGACCGGGACTTGCCTGTGAATGTGTTCCTCACCTTGTTGGAGCTGGACTTGGTGGAGCGGTGTCGAGAGGCGCCTCCTGTGATGCAGATGTACACTTTGGAACTAGTCACCAGCTACCTGGTTTCCACAGGTACAGGAATTGAGACGCACACACTTGAGCCCTTTGTGTTAGACTTAGTGCTCACTCCGCTCTTCTACTCCAGCAGTCCTTCGCCTCTTGCAGAGCGCTGTCACGAGTACATCACCACCATCCTGCGAATCATCAAGGAACGCAAGGGAGGAAAAACCATCTTGCTCCGTTCGCTCTGCCAAAGCGTGCGACTCTACCAGGAGTTCCCTTTCTATCTGAGTAAGACCAGCGAGTTGATCACCTCCCTCACTACTGAGAGGGATGAAGACACACTCCTCGCTTTACAAGACTCTGGGGTGGCCGAGCACTTGCTGACTACTCTGCAGGACCAGAGTCCGTCAGTTCCCGCGGAAAGTGTGGACTGTCTAAAGGTGATTTTAGTGCGCCTGCTGGACATTCCAGAGGTAGCGGCTGGCTTGCTCCACTCGCCTTTACTAGCACGACTGCTGCAGGACCTGGTTTCCTTGCCTAGACTCACTGACTTCTACATTCTCTGTGTTTCCCGCCTGATGAAGTTCTACCCGGAAAACTCCCTCTTCTCCAACTTCCTGCAAACTCTGAGAGAAACAGAGTCCTCCCCACTGCTTCGCAGTCTACTGCAAGGCCTCGAACAAGCGCTTTCAGGCAATCGCGAACTCGTCGCTAAGTGTCAGGCTGGTCTTGTGAGCGCAGGCGTGTTAGACGTGCTGGTGCAGACCCTTGAAAAGGACGGAGAACTGTGCGTTGTTGTGCTCTCAGTCTTCCGAGCAGTGCTCCACAAAAGCAAAGTAGCGAGGAACAACCTAACGAAGGACTTACTGAGTCGGCTGCGGGAGCTGCTTCGAGCTCAGCTGCGCAAGGCTGGCAGCGCCTATGACGAGGGAGCTTCGAACATGCTGGACAACCTACTCTTCATTATGCTGGACAGTACGGACTCGCAGCAGTCGCAGTTGCTGGTCAAGCTTCCGGAGTTCCTGGGGATCACGCTGGACCTGCTCATTGACTTCCCCTCGCCTTTACTGCGCATCGACTACCTCCGCCAAGTGAGACGCGCAGCCGAGGCCTCCGTGAAGAGCAGTCCCTCCCTAGCTCACGTGAGTGTGACCGGAACACTTCTGCAGGGTCTAGAGCGCTGCTCTGACGCCGAGACTGTGAGTGAACTGAGCAGTCTCTTTATTTGCCTGGCTACTCACCACCTCGACCCTTTGGACTTGGCGGCTGCTCTGCGCTACCTCAACAGTGCTTCTCGAGAGAGAACGGAGGCAGGACAGGCAGTGCTGCAGTGTCTTTCTGCGAGCTGCCAGAAGTCAATTGACACTTTCGTGGGCGTAGACGAGGGCGACAAGGAATACGAGGTCTTGGATGGCACTTCCCAATGCGCCTTTCTGTTCTCAGGGAAAGAAACCCAGTTTTCCTTAACGCCTGCTGACCCTCGCAGTTCCCTTTTCGCTCACAACCGGTCCTTCAGCGGGTTCGCCTGGGTGAAGCCGGAGGCCAACGACCAGTACCCTTTGCAGTGTGTTTGGGAACTACGTTGCCGCGAGAAAAGCGCCTCACTGCACGTCACTTCCTCAGGCAGTCTCCACTTCATGTACCTCAGCGACAGTCACATTCTCTACGACGCACTCACAGAAACGCACAAACTCGTCTTCAACAAGTGGAACTTCGTAGCGCTTTCTTATTTGAAGGGACAGCGACTTAGCAAGCGTACAGACTTCGCTCTCTTTATCAATGGAAGACGCTGCACTTTCCAGGACTCTGGGTCTCTCAAGTTCCCGAAAACCATGTTCTCGGAACTGCATGTAGGCAACCGAGAAGGAAGTGACTGCTTCAAAGGTCTGATTAGTGGGATGTACTTTTTGAGCCAGCCCCTGTCTTTGGCACTGGTTCAGCAGCTGTTTCGCATGGGAGTTGGCTATCCGGGGTCACTACTAGCGGGGGATGTCAGCCACGCGCACTGGCAGATCTGCGCCCCGCCCGACCTACACAGTACACTAGTCCTCGGCCTGAGTCCGCGCATTATCGATAGTGCAGGCCTGCCACTACCTATAACCACCCCTCCTGCAGACAGAACGACAGAGACTGGACCGCCAGTCCTAGTGCAGTGCAAAGGAGTGAAGTCTGTGCTGACTACGAAGTTCGTAGCAGCCGCTCACAGTGTGGGAGGCTTGCTCGCCTTCCTTCCCCTGCTGCAGCGAGCTCAGGGCGCCTACGCAGCGGAAACGCTCAAACTATTCAGTGCCTTCTGCAGTGTGCCGAGTCTGCAGACACACAGGGAGGTGCTGGGCGGGTTCTGTGAGTTGCTGGAAGTGACACTGGCAGAAGTTCGTTTGGAGGAAACTGCAGCTGTGGATGTAATTCAGTTGGTGGACTCGCTGCATTGGAGTCTCAAAGCGAAAACCAGAGCCTTAGAGGTGCTTTTGCTCAGATATCGCCTTTGGGCGCGACTTTCGTGGGACACTCAACGAATAGTCCTGCTTAACCTGTTCCGCCTGCTTTCCACACACTACAGAGAAGTGAGCGGACGCAAAGAAGCTCTGCGGCGAGGACTGGACCTGCTTTCCACTCACTTCTCACGTCTGAGACACGACAATGAAGTGCTGCGCAGTCACCGTGCAGAGGTGATGGAGTTAGTGCGCAGTGAGTTGCTGGAGCGGCCACTGGAAGAGAAGGAAGTGCGGGAAGTGCTGTTGCACCTAGTGTACGAAGCTCAGCTGGCTATAGGCAATGCAGCAGCCTACCTATGGCTCCTCAGAGACCTGCTCAACTGCTCTTTCCTGCCCCTTACTGAAGCAAGTCGGCATCAAGCAGTCTGCGCTCTGCTCTTCGTACTGCGCAAGGCAGGGAAAAAGCAGCACTACAGTCTGGAAGCCGAGGCCGTGGTTCTGCTGCGGCTGCTGTACGGCCAGCCCCTGCCCCATGAAGAACCCGGAGAACTGCGCAAGACCAGGTCAATCAGCTGCTCCGATTTCCCCTTTTCCTTGGAAGACTCAGTGGTCTCCGCTCTGGACCTTCTGCTTGCTGAGAGACTCACAGTGGACGTGTACAAGTCCTTACTTGGCTTCCTACTGGAAGTGCCCGAAGACTACGCAGGCAAGTTTCTCTTCAGCGAGCTGCTCGAGGAGCAAACTGGTCTGAGAAACAAGAGCGTGCTAACTCAGCTGGCCAAGCGTCTCAAGAACGCAGACATAGACGTCCTGACTGACTTTGCCGTCCTTAGTGCAGAGCATTTGAGCGCTGTATACGACCGAGAGGAGTTCCCAGGGTGGCTGCTGGACTTGTTCACACAGCAGCTGAGTGAGGATTTCGAGAGAAGTCTGTTGGAGCTGGCGAGTGTGATTTTCAGCAAAGCGATGTTGCAGCAACGCAATGGCTGTGCGAAGCTGCGCTGTCTTGCCCACAGTCTAGCGGTGCCCCACTCCCAACTCCTCCTCCACCTGCTCAGCTCCACTGCTCGGCAACTGGACCAAGAGTTGCAGCTGCTAGATATCTCAGGTCTGGGTCAGCGGGTCTATCACAATGTGCATGACTTCGCGTATATATTGGAGGACACTCTGCACTTGGTTCCCTCGCTAGTGGCTCAAGTGGAGTACTTGCCTCTGGTGAAGCAGTTGTTGGACCTAGCGGCTCGCCTCAACCTACTGCTCTCCACATATCCTAATCTTACGTTGCTCTCATGTCCTATCCTGTTCCGCCTCTTACAGAGTGAAGTGCGAGAGCAGGTGGACTGGTCTTTGCAGCGCAAGCGTGAGGGAGGGATGTTGAGAGTCCTCCTCAAACTGCTACTGGTCTCACTACACCACTGCAACGAGGACCAGCTCCAACTAACTCTCCATTACATTCACTTCGTGCTGGGCGGCGGCTCGACCGAAGCTCTCATGTGCTCTGCAATCACCAGAGCCAACAAGGTCCAGATTTACCAAATGCTCAGTGACTACGTGGAAGAACGCCTCTGTCGAGTGTTGGAAGGCTTCCCGGAAACGGAAGACGACCTGCTGTACTCTGAAAAGTTCCTACTTCTGTATGTCTTCGTGGAGTGCAGTGAACAGCTGATGGAGCGAGTGGAGCAGAGGCGGGAAGCTGCGCCCCTGGCCCGCTTCCTCGCCAGCCTGCTCAAACACCACAAACTCAGTCATCACGTGAACCTGCTCATTACGAAGGAAAACGCCCAGACTCGCCAGGAGTACTTCGACTTCCTGCGTCTGTACGGAGACAAGTTGCACAGCACTTCCCGACTCTTCTACTACCGCACAGAGCCTTTGGCTTGCAGTGCAGAGCTGACAGACTACCGCAGGACGCTCGGAGGAGCGGTGGACATGGAAAGTGAACGCAAGACCTTTATTCGCAGAGCACTGAAGATGGTGCAGGCTTTGACGCAGGCGCAGGACTCAGTGGAGCGCTTGTATGCAGTGCTGAACAGTCAGGAGTACTTGACTACGCTGCACCTCTTCCTACTGGTGGAGACTTCCGCCAAGGTGGGAGTGGTAGACCACGTGCTCAACAACTTGCCCGCCCCTGCCCCGGTGGACACTAGCGTCTTTTCCCGCGAAGTGAGAGCGCAGTCCATGCTAAAGGGCATCAAACAGCTGCGCCACAACTTCTGTGCTAAGATGGAGCGCAGACTCAAAAGACTGCGAGTCCACAGTGAGGACGACCGGGCTTACTATCGAGCCCGCCTCAAGCGAGAACTGAAGCATCTAAGTGGTCTGGCAGGACTTTGGGAGGGTCCGGAGACGCCCACTCGCTTCTGGAAGCTCGACCGCACCCAGGACTTGCGCATGTGTTCTCTCTTCCTCAAGCCTGACCGGAACGGGTCCTCACATCAGGAGGCCATCAATAAGAAGTATAAGGAAAGGAAAAAGTCCTTTGATGCTATGGAAGACATGGAGGCGGAAAAACGACTGCTGCGGTCTCTGTCCCGGCTATCTGTAGAGGAAGTGGAGAGTGGCGCTCTCAGTCCGCTTTCTCGCCCGCCTGAAGGCTTTATGCTGCTCGAAGACTCGCGTATTCCCTGTGAACGCATAGCTGTAAAAGGCTCGCATTACGGAGCCTTCGACATAGGCGAGGATTTCCTTGCATTTCGCAGTGACGGCAAGCCTAAGCCTGCAGAGATCTGCTTCGGCAGTGCATTGCAGTGGACTGCAATCCTCAAACCCTGTGAGAAACTCTGGAAATACGCAGAAATCAAGAGAGTACTAGCTAGAAGGTTCAACCACCAGCACACAGCTTTGGAATTCCAGACAAGTGCAGGCCTCAGTTACCTGTTCAATTGCTTTACGACTGAGGCACGTGATGAAGTGCTGCGCGCACTCAAGTCCCGCTCTCGAGCAAAGGTGTGGGCCAGTCCAGCCTCAGAGTTCCTGTCTGAAGGCTACACGCAGCAGTGGCGTGCAGGCAAGTTGTCCAACTTCGAATACCTCATGCATGTCAATGAATTCGCCAGTCGGTCTTTCAACGACCTCAACCAGTACCCTGTGTTTCCCTGGGTACTCACAGACTACAGCTCTCAGTCGCTAAGTCTCAACGACACTAAGATCTACCGAGACTTGGGACTGCCTGTGGGCGCTCTGGACCCCGACTCTGAGCAAGAAGCAAAACGACGCTATGCGCATTGGGAACACGATGAAGTGATGAGGCCTTTCCACTATGGCTCGCATTACTGCACTTCGGGCATAGTGCTGCACTACCTGGTGCGTCTCGAGCCCTTCACGACTCAGGCAATAGCGCTGCAGGATGGCCATTTCGATGTGGCGGATAGACTGTTTTGCTCTTTGGAAAATGCTTGGCTGGGCACTCTCAAGAACTCTGGTGACTTCAAGGAACTCGTCCCAGAGTTCTTCAGTGTGCCCGAGTTCCTGCTGAATCAGAACGGCTATCACTTCGGTTCGAAGCAGTCAGGCGAAACAGTGGACGATGTGAGTTTGCCTGTATGGGCTGCAAGTGTCTACGACTTCGTCTTGCAACATCGTCTGGCCCTCGAGTCTCGCTGTGTTTCCGACAACCTAAATCGCTGGCTGGACTTGATCTTTGGGTATAAGCAGCAGGGGCCTGAGGCCGTAAAAGCCACCAATTTATTTTTCTACATTACTTATGAAAACAACTGCAAGGCCTTCTTCAAAGATGGCGCAAAGGACCAAGCAGCCGAAGGCATTACTGAGCAAATCGCCCACTACGGCCAAACACCAGTGCAGCTCTTCAAAGACGCTCACCCCAAGAGGCTGGATAAACACCTCTCCGACTCCTTGATAGCCAGAAACCAGCAGACCAGTTCTCACCTCACACAGAGACTGCTAGATGCAGGGGAGGAGCCAGTGGCCACTTTCTTTGTCACCAAAAACCGACTCCTGTTAGTGACTTTCTCAGGCGTACTGAAGGTGTTGAAGTGGAAAGGTGCAGAAATCCTGAAAGAGGCGGATTTACGGTTAGAAGCCGCCTACCCCCGGGCAGCCTGCAACGGCTCCGAGGCCCAGTACGCAGCTTCCAACGGCTGTCTGTACAGCTGCGGATACAGCGACGGGTCTTTCAAGCAGCACGACACAGACACAGGGAAGCTGCTGGCCTCGGTGTGGTTCCACTGCAGCAAAGTGACGTGTTTGAGTGTGAATGGAGGGCAGCTCTTGTCAGGAGGGCTGGATGCTGCTTTGGCTTTATGGGACGTGAGCACTGGGAAGTCTGCGGACCTCACAGTTCCTCCGCTCTGTGTCTTGCGAGGACATAAGGCCGCAGTACGACAGTGTGCTTTGAAGGCAAATCTCTGCTTAGCGGCTTCAGTGGACCAACTAGGCGAAGCGCTGCTATACTCCACTCGTACGTGTGATGTGCGCTTTCGTCTATCCGCAGAAGGCGCAGAGGCTGTTTGCTTAACCAACCTGGGCTGGGCCTGTGTGTGCTCTGACAAAGGCTTGCTGCAAATGTTTAGTACCAACGGCACTGAAATCTGGCGACTGGAGTCGGCTCTGTCAGGCTGGCCGCAGATTCAGGCCTCTTACTCAGGGGCGTACTTAGTGGTGAGTGGGCGGAGAGGACTAGCGATAACCAAAGTATTCGAGAAGAGCCTGGAAGCGAAGTGGCGGGTGACGGAGGCACATACGAAGTGTGTGCGACTGGCGAGAGGCGAGCAGTGGCTAGTGGCGCTCGAAGAAGACAACTCCCTGTTCATGATAGAAGCTTTAACGAAGTAATTAGACCGAGGACTCGGGGAACTTGTTTCGCTCACTGTCCCTGATTCTCTTCATGATCTCACTCAGCTTGTATATGCCGTAGATAAGGAAGCCCAGATACACGAGGAAGAAGTCGAACTTGAGTACCGTAGTCAGCCTTATGTCGCTGTGCAGGTCATCATCTTCCTTCTCACACCTCTCCCCTGTATATCCGTGTTCGCAGTAGCAGTCATTATCGGAGCAAATACCGTGGTAGAAACAATAGTCGTCGCACTGGTCGAGACCATCCCAGTCCTTCTGCTCGTCGATACGGTTATTCACGTAGTTAGGAGTGCGCACTGAGGTTCTACGTCCACTGCGGGCGTTAGTGGTAGTGAAGAAAGTGGGAGTGTTGTACTGTGCCAAACCGAACATCTCGTGAGTGACTCTGTGAATCGAGTCCTCGTCTGAGAGATCACCCTGCACTGAAATTGTGCCTTCAGCACTAGTCTCTAGCTCTTGTATCTGCTCAGCTGTCAGTTCAGTCCCGATAGGCAGCATCTGGGATTGTCTCGACCTCGACCCTACCTCTGTTGGCAAAGGCTCCTCCTCAGATAGAGGAAAGGAAGGCGGGTTCGCAGGGACGCGAATACGGGTATTGTTGGGTTGGTAAAGGACTGGGGAAAACAGGTCACACCAGGTTCCTATCCAACCATTGTCACACACACAGTTCGCCGACTCGCAGCGTCCACGGGAACAGCGGTCCAGACAACGGCGCCACGGCTCTGCCACTGCGCAGTCTTCACCTATGAAGCCCGCCTCGCAGTTGCACTCTCCTGAGTCCAAACAAGTGCCCTGCCTTTCTGCGGTGCAGTTCAAAGGACAGCCCACCAAATACTGACAATAGGCTCCTGCGTATCCGGGATAGCACTCACATTGCAGCAACTGCGAACACCTTCCTCTCCCATAACACCCATACCTGCACCTCGCTGTTTCCTCACAGTCGGTTCCGACCCAGCCTTCCGGACAGCTGCAGCCTTGTCCTGTACATGTCCCTCTTCCACAGGCGTTTGGACAGGGCTGGCCAGTGCTATACACCAGTAGATCTCCATAAAGTCTTTCCAGGAAAACGCTCCCACCGAAGACATAAAGACGGCCTGCAAGCACAGCCATAGCATGGCTTTCACGGGGGATAAGCAGGCTCGAGTCGGTGGTCTTCTGCCAAAGGAGCGCCTCTACATCAAAGCTGTAAAGATCAGAGTAGCAGTAGCGGTTCTGAGTGTTGCAGCCTGCAGAGATGTAGAGTTGGTTGCCATTGGAAGCCGCTGCATGTCCCTGTCTGGGCAGCGGCGCTCCTACAGTCACAACAGCTCTCCAGCTCAGGTCTTCCAAGTCTAGCCTGTACAGATCCTGCACTTCGTTCGCTCCGTCGAAGCCTCCGAAAGTCCAGAAAGCGTTGTGCACTCTTTGAAAGGAGTGGTGCTTCCTGGCGCTTGGCTTTGTCCCACTCAGGGATGGATGTCCCCAGTGTCTGTTCAGCAGGTCTAATATGAGCACTTCACTGGTCAAACCACTGTTGGTCTGTCCTCCAAACATCACAATATTGCCTGAATTGGTGAGAGCTGCGCCGTGGTAAGCTCTCGGCTCCACGCTGCCTGCGACTCGCAGTTCAGTCCAAGTATACGCCATTAGGTCGAAAGCCCACAGGTCACTGAGCAGTGCAGAAGTCGACGCACCGCCAAAGACATACATGACACTGGCCACAATACTCGCAGAGTGACCTTCTCTCGCCTGGGGCCGCGCTCCTACAGTGGTCAGAGTCCGCCATGAGCCTTCTGAGATTGAGTACTGAAGAACGTCATCATAGCACACGTCAGCACAGCCCCCGAACATGACGAGAGAGTTGTTGAACGCGAGCAGGGAGTGACCGGAGCGAGGGGACGGACTGGTAGCCGTGGAGTTCAGCAGACTCCACTGAGCAGAAACGCATAACAGGCTGCCTAGCCACAACGCCAACATCTTAGCTATTTGCCTGGACTAGCAGTCCCATCCCACCTTCTCGATAATGAGCAGAATCATAATTGCGCCTTCGATTCTAGCCTGCAACTTGGCCTGTCTGACGCAGGAAACCCGCAAAGTGCTGAGTGCAGGTGCAGACTGGGTGCATGTGGACATCATGGTGAGCACTACACAGGACGGCCACTTCGTGCCGAATCTCTCCCTCGGTCCCCCTGTGGTCAAATGCCTCAAAGCAGACCTTCCAGATGCGTTTCTGGATTGCCACTTGATGGTTTCGAACCCGGCTGTGTACCTGACTCCCCTGCAGAAAGCAGGCGCAGGGCAGTTCACCTTTCACTGGGAAGCTGTATCTCGTGAGCCCTATACAGCCGTGGAAGGGGAGTTCCGGGCCTTTCTACAAGACATTCGAGCCGCAGGCATGAGGACGGGCGTGGCCCTCAAGCCAGCCACGGAAGTGCCAGAAGTGCTGAGGAGAGCAGTGCAGGACTCACTCGTAGACTTGGTGCTCATCATGACTGTGGGTAACTCCTAGACAGAGCCTGGGTTCGGAGGGCAAAGCTTCATGGAAGCGCCGCTCAGCAAAGCCCGGCAACTTCGCTCGGAGTTCCCCTCTCTGGACATCGAAGTAGACGGAGGAATCACTATCAGCACAATCGCTAGTTCAGCGCAAGCAGGCGCCAACGTGTTTGTATCCGGCACAGGCGTCTACGCCCATCCCAGCCCTCAAGAAGCCATGGCGACTATGAGGGACCTAGCAAGGAAATAGACTAGACTTCCACATTTACCTGCGCGGGGACTGTAGGCTGCATGTGCTTGGTCTGGTACTTGTGAGAGCCGCGCTCCAGTACTGCTTTGGAGATGTTCACTCGCCTCACATCATGTATGAAATGCTCGATATCGAAGGATCGCTTGCTGGTGCTGCGCAGTATTTCCGCGATCACAGACAGGTCTTTCCCTTGCACTTCTGATCTGATGGTCTCAATGATAGTCCAGCCGACCTTCAAAAAGATATCCTGGTCGTTACACAGTACTAAGTCCCATAGTCGCACGACTAAAGCCAAAGGCACCTCCACTGCAAAAATCGTCATTACGCACTTAGTCAGCCACAAACCCTCCTGCACTCCTTGTGCTTTGAAGTGCTTGTATAGCTCTCTGTCCTTCTCCTTGAATAGAGCTCTCCACTGGTATGTTAGTTCCCACAGGCCTGGAAACCCCACAACGTACAAAGTCCGCCAGCCTCTGACTTTCCTCAAAGCTGCATAGAAAGCGAAGGTCTCAGCCTCCTGTCCACCTGAAATGAGCAGCAGCAGTCCTACTACGAAGTTGATGCCTTGGCAATACCCCACCTCGGGGTCGTCCAGCGCCAGACACTTCAACACATTTGTCAGTGCTGTCCTGCCTTCGGCCTTGAAGTAGCTGATTTCGAAGTAGGTCCGCAGTACGTCTTTTTCAATGTCTGAGGCAACTTTATCATCCAAGGGCTGAGCCAGCAGCTCCGCATATCGATTTCCATTGAGGGGCAGACCCAGTGCAGCTTTCCACACCTCCCAGCGGTACTCACACGATGGACCTTTGCCCAGCTTCTCTGTGAATTTGGCTGGACGTGCCTTGCTAAAGGCTGCAAAAGGCGGCTGCGCAGGGTCTTTGGTCGTGCGAATGCGAGACCACTTGATTAGGCGAGAATGGTACTTAGAGGGTGAAGGCAGGGCAGTGAGGACCTCTACGAGGGAGTGAGACAGACGCATGGACAGTGGAGCTTTGGGCAGAGAAGAGGGTGTCTTGGCACTGGTACATCCGCACCCCATTAAGATAGGCTCAGTGCTTTCACTTGGCTTTCCCTAGCAAATGAACTGATCCCATCATATAGATCTCCTTAAGTCTTCACAAACTGCCTACTGTATGTATATTCCCAGTCTCCCACATAGTCGTAGTTTTGTAGAATAAACACCTGACTCTATCTGAATGTATTGATGTCCAAGTCAATTCCCAGTACTGGGCTTCTTTAATAATGATTTTCTTATTATGTCTGCTGCTGGCCCTTCCGCCTGCTCTCAGCACTTCTCAACTACTCGTGCTGTCTCCTCCTTGGCTGGGCTTGCAGTATTCTCAAGGGATTCCCAACCAAATGGGGACATTTGGACGCTTTCCATATGGTTCCTATATCGCAGGGAAACTGGTAGTCGTAGTGGAAGATGGCTGTTTGCCTATTGCCCCGGTCCTTTCAGGGTCGATATACCTAATTGCACGAGGAAATTGCTTGTTCAAGACTAAAGTTATGCACGCGGAACAGGCAGGAGCAAGGGCTGTTATCATTTACAACCAATTCGCTGATTCTACATTGGTCACAATGGCTGGTCGCCCTACAAATATCACAATTCCCTCCCTTTTCATCAGCTATCAACATGGTTTAGCGCTGTTTCAGCATGCAGACGCTTCCCTTAACCTGACGTTTTCCTTATTTCCGAAGCTGGACTCTACTTTCTCGCTTGCTTTCTCAATGAGTGCTAATGACACTGTACTGGCAGCAGTGATACCCACTTCAGAAGCTTTAAACATGAGTGTGAAGCCTGTTTTCGCTCTTTCCAGATGCCAAAATTGCACGAACTACGGGTTCAAGACAGATTACTGTCTGGGTGGAGGCCGTTATTGTGCCTACTACGCTGACAAAAACGGGGAAATGATGCAGGAAGCTATCCGCCAGCAGTGCATTTACAGCCTTAATGCAAGTGCCTATTTGCCTTACTTAGCAAAGTGGTTTGGTGAGTGTCAAATGGCTACTGCGAGTGTATGTCAGGCGGGCTTGATAGCTGCAGGCCTCAGCACTGCTGCAGTCCAAACCTGCTTTTCCAATTCATATCGAAATGATATTTATGAGTCCGACAATACAGTCCTCAGCGATCTGTATAAGGACGTAACAAAGCTGCAGCCGAGAGGGGTTCCGACTCTAATGATGGGGGAAGAAAGCTACTTTGGAGAGTTAACTGATGCTTATTTGCAGGAGGCGCTGTATAAGAACACTACGAAGTGCACACATGATAATGAAAGGTGCTTAGCCCGTAACTGCAGTGCAGGGTGTTCGGAGGAAATGAAAATGAGTGGACATTGCTATCCAGCTTGCAATAACGAGAAGTGTGGGTTTGGAAATGGGACTTGTCTATGTGCGCCCGACTGCACTCCTACTCTACTCTCTAACTCAGTCTGTAATCCTGCGTGCAACACTTTAAACTGCTCATTCGACATGGGTGTGTGTTCAGAGTGTAGTCCGAACTGCACGAACTCAATGCTGCTCAGTGGCCTCTGCTACGACCAATGCAACACCAAAGCCTGCGACTACAGTCATGGGAACTGCCGCTGTGCTGAGGAGTGTCCTCGAGAGCTGTTGGAGAACGACGTATGTGACAGCGGCTGTGACAATGCAGATTGCAACTATGATACAGGCCTGTGCTCTTTATATCAAGATAACACGGAGGAGGACAGGACCTGGGTACTGCCGGTGGCCATATCCATGTCAATGCTAGGCGTGTAACTTCTATTCAGCATTCTTATTGCCGCAGTCACAGTTTTCTTATGTCTGCTCAAACGTCGAATCTCTCCAGTGAGGCCCGTTTTACCTGAAAACCCTCCTGTGCGCCCAGTGAGGCCAGAAAACCCTCCCGTGCACTTGGAAATAGTGCGCTTTGAGCGAGCATTGGTGGATTTCGACCTAAATTCGTGTGCATTCTGCCTATCCAAGTGAGCACTAAGCAGCTTCGAGTTGAGGGAACTTGTGACGAAGGCACCATGCCGACACTTGTTCCACAGCCAGTGCTTGAGTGAGTGGCTGGCAGACCACACAGACTGTCCTATGTAAGTTGCAAGCAGATGCCATGGGGACATCCTTCAAATCAGAAGATAAGTACTAGGCTTAAATCAAGTCTAATTCCATATAATGTCAGGAGAAACCGAAGCCGACACCGTCACCCTCAACCAGCACCGCGTGGTACGCTTCACCTAGCCCTTCCACCACATGTACCTGCGGGAAGCAGGCCTGCAGCTGCTTTCCCACGGCGCAGAACTCACCTGGGCAGGCTGCTTCGGCTTCAGCAACCTCGCCTTCGAAAGCAACGCTGTATTCCTCGATGACGACGAAAACCCAGGCCGAGCCACCCTCGCCTACACCTCCTCACAGCAACTCATCACCTACCGTCTGCTCACGAAGGAACAAGAACTCATCAAGAGAGACCAGCCTGGGGAGGTCTCCTTTCTCACCTCTTTGAGACGAAAAGACGGGCTGATTTCCCTGCTTTGTGAAGCCTACGGGAACAGGGAACCAGACCTGGTGGTGCTGCAAACAGGCAAGAAGCAAGTGAGGTGGCCGCATAGTCACTTGACGCGGGGGGCCAGGATAGTGCAAGTGCGCATGCCCAGGGACCCTTTCGGTCCTCGACAAGTCTGCGTCACTCTCAGCGACTCTCCACATGTCCTCAGCTTCTGGCGAGTCGACAAAGCCAAGCTTCTCCTCGAAAAGCAGCTCAGAGTCCTCAACCCAGTCCTCGACCAATGCACCGACAACTCACTGCAACTGGTCATTGGAGGGTCGAAGTACCTGAAGCTGTGGGAATTTAACCCGCAGGAAGGCACGGTCGAGGAGACTTCCAGCCACCTCGTTTCCCTCAAATTCGAACGCGACAACGACTTCCTCGACATCCGATTTCTCCCCAACAGCTCTACTTTTCTCGCCCTAGTAGCCGGCAACAAAATCGTGCTTGTGGAAAACTGGGAACAAACTCGCCTCATAACCGACCTATTCAGTCCCAAAGGAGGCAGTCCGAAAGTAAGAGCTGATGAATTCGAGGCGAAATTCAACCAACATGTAGGGAGAACTACTGCAGAAAGCACGCAATGTGAACGCTTGTTTTTGCACCCACACGGCTTTTCTGTGGGCGGCTCTGGCGGCTTTCTCGCTCTGTACTCGTCGGATGTGGGGCCTGTCCCTGTGCACCTTTTGACTGCGCAGATAAACGCGAGTATTTCGCATGTGCTTTCAGGGTCAGTTTCTCCAGATGGCAGTTTCCTAGCACTCACTTGCTCCCAAGCCCTGGACTCCTCTGAGAAAGCCGCAGACACTACCGATTCCAAACTTGACCTGTACATTGTCCATCTGAAGAAGCTGGAAAATGAGCTGCCGGAGGCCATATTCCCACTGTTCCCTGCCTCTCAGCACTGCGGAGTAGTCAAGGATGTCTGTTTCTCTCACAGTCGCACGCAAATAGCGACTATTGGAGAGGACCGGCATGTGCGCATTTGGCACAAACTGAGTGTCTGGACAGGCATTATTGACATGAAGCTGCAGGCAAATCCTTTGGCGGTAGCCCTGCACCCCTCCGGGTTCCAACTGGCTATAGGGTTCAAAGAGTCTTTCAAGGTGTTTTCCGTGCTGGAGTCAGAGCTGGAAGCAGAGCTCGACACAGTGGCTAAATCCTGCTATGCAGTGAGCTACAGCCCAGGTGGAAAATACCTTGCAGTCAACTCAGGCGGGTCAGTGCTCGTCTTGTCTCCATATACACTTCGGGTGATGGTGACATTAGTGGGACATTCCAGTCCTGTGAGGTCGCTTACGTGGTGTCCCTATGACCTGACACTAGTCTCTGCTTGCTTCGCGGGCACTGTGGCTGTTTGGGACCTGTGCAAGGCGGAACAGCGCTCGCCCACTTTCCCTCGTCTGGGGAAAGTGCTTTCTGCCTTTTATGACGACCACTTGGACCTGCTGTGTGTCCTCACCCATGAAGGCGTAGTAAAGGTGTTAGGCGAAGCGGGCAGTTCCTCCTTCGAACTGCCCGGCGCCCCCTTCTCCTCCCTCCTCCTAGTGCGCAGTCTCCACCTTCTCCTGCTCGGCACTCCTGCAGGACACCTCCGCCTCTACCTCTGGCCCTTCCTGCCGCACGCCCCTGCCGCAGACTACCAAGACTTCCCCATCCACTCCAGTCCACTCACCCGAATAGCTCTTTCAGAGGCACACAACACTCTCATCACTGCTTCAGCTGACGGGGCTGTGGTACTTCACACAATGCTGTTGGTACGCGCAGGCATGCGTTTGGACCCGGAGTCACTCGTATACCAGGACAACTCTGCACCTGTGGAGCGACTGAACACTGTTGTGTTGGTGAGAACTACGACTGTCGAGACTCTGCAAGCCAAAATTAGAGACTTGGAAGACTCCATTTCCACACTCCGCAGTCAGCAGCGATACGCAAGCGAGACCCAAGCACTCAAGCACGCGGACGAAATCGAAGCACTTCGCAGAGAATACGAAGAGAAAATTCGCTTCGAACATGAGTACTCCGCAGGACTGAAGAGAGAAATGGAGGCCAAGGCCAGTGAATATGAGGCCGGACTGAAGGCGAGGGAGGACCACCACGCAGTGCAGATGGAAGAGGACTTGAAGCGGAGGGAAGAGGAAAGGGCGGAGGAGCAGGACCGACTGGATGCGCTGCGGGATGAAAATGAGGACTTGAAGCGTAGGATGGCTGCAGAGGTCAGCAGTCTGCTCACTCTGCACCAAGAAGTCAAATCTGCCATCGAAACCGACTGCAAATCTCGCATCGAAGAAGTGCGAGTGGCCTACTCCAGCCTCCTGTCCATCCTCCAGTCCCAGGGCGAGAAGTACGAAGTCGGCCTGCAAATGACCGAAAAGGAGTACGAAGACGAACTCAACTCAGAGCGGGAAAAACTGAGCAAAGAAGTGCAGGAAGAGAAGGAACAAATACGGAATTTGAAGCTGGTAAATGCGCGGCTGAACAGTGAAAAGGACAATATCAGCAAGCGGGACGAAGTCCTAGCGAAGGAACTGCAGAATTTGAAAGAAACTCTCAGTCAAACCAAGGCGGAAATCGACGAGTTGAGAACCAGACTAAACAAGATGCAGGAGCAAATCACGGAAAGGGAAGAAGTCATCAAAAAGAAGGAAAACACCATAAAGGAACTGCGGTCCTTCAACATCCACCTGCAGAATTTCCGCTTTGTGCTGGACCAAAAGATCAAATCGCTCAAGGAAGACAGAGGGCCGATGAGTGAGCAACTCACTACTTTGCAGGGACATATCCGCAACATGTACGCTGAGTTGCTTGAAGAGTTCGAAAGGACGCGGGCAGCCGGCATCCAGGTAGAGGACTTGAAAAGCAGGAATCAGTCTTTGTTGGAGCAGAACAAGGAAATGCGCAGGAAGGTGTTACTCGCCAAGAGGAAAGTCGCACTGATCCAGGGAGACTTGGTGCAACTGGTACGAGTCACTAGTAAGGAAACGCTGTTATTAGGACTCAAACAACTCGTGGAGAAGCACTTGGAAATGGAAGATGTGATAGGCGAGGAGGACCAGGAAGGCGAGGCGGAAAGCCCAGAAGAAGCCAATTTGTCCAAAGTCCGCACAGAACTGGTGCACCAGCACGACTTGATGAAGGAGCAGCTGCAAGCGATGACTCGGCGCAACAAGGCCCAGGAGCACAAAAAGTCCGGGGAAATGCAGCGGAAAATGCAGGAAAACGCCAGTCTCATCCAAGAATGCAACTCCCTGCGAGACCTCAATAGAGACTTGCAGCGGGAAGTTGCGATACTGAAGGACCGAATAGGGAAGTTGAAGGCGCAAATCAGGGACCAAGTGGCGGATATGACTGGGAGAGGCGCGGAGAAGGGGGTGATGGGCTCTGTGGACACTCTCAGAGGCCGTGGGACTATTGACTTGCATGAGAAGGGGAGGTTGGCAAAGACGGTGTCCAGACCTAATTTGCCCATCGGGAACCTACTCACGGAGTTAGAGAAGAATAGGAAGGAAATCCTGGAGCAGAACTCGCAGTTCCGCAAGCTGCAGGAGCAAGTGTCCACCTTCATCAATCCCGAAGACTCCGCCCGTCCCACAGATCTGCCCAAGCCCGCAGCCCTCTCCCACAGCATCACTCTGCCCACACTGCAGACCTCGCAAGCCAGCGACCTGAACCCCCCCGGCGACTCCTAGTAATTCCCTATGGAAGGATGTGCTAGACTTACTTGGGTCGGGAGAACTTCCCCTTCGACTGAGACGTTTTTTTGTGGCGGAGACGAGATTGTTGGATGCGGCGCTGAGTTTTCCGCTCCACGTCCTTCTTATGCGCAGTTTCTGAGAACTTCTTGGTCTTTTTCATCTGTCTGCGGGCCTGCACCACCTCCACCCGCTTCTTGTGCTCGATGATGTTCTGCTTCACCTTCCCCATCTGGAAATCCGTCTTCAGCATATCAGTGAGGTAGTCATCGGGCCGCCAAATCGGAACCGCAAGTGCGGAAAGCTTGGAAAGAGCGACTTGAGTGGCTGATAGAGCCGTGTTGTAGAAGGACAGTTCTCGCTTAAATTCATCCTCTACATCTAGGTTTTCCGCCTTCTTCACAGTGACACTCTGATGCTCCACCCACCTCACTCTCCTCTTTTTGCCCGGGTTCTCACTGCCAGCCGTCAGTACATACTCCTCAGTGAGTGTCTGCAGGCGGTGTTTGACCCTCGGCAGGTCCAGATAGTCCTCCCTAGGCTTCTGAGCGGCGCCCAGGACGTACTCCTCGTCACTGATGTCCTCCGCTGTGAGGGAACTGGGCTGGAAGGCGAGAGCGCGGCCTGGCTTTTTGATATCAAGGACGCTCATCAGCCACTATATAGGGAAAAACTACCTAGTCCTACCTACTTCCCTCTTCACAAGTACCTTGAAGCCGTGACCCGCTTCCATCCGCTTCTGCTTCTTTACCACGCTTTGCACCTCGCCCGGCTGCAGGGAGAGGACGGCTTGGCCTGTGGGGGCGAGGGCGGCTGGGCAGGTGGTCATGTTCTGCCAGGGCTGGTGCTTGATTGTCACTTGCAAGGGCTGGGAGGACTTGTTTTCGTACCAGTCGATGTACACATTGGGAGGACTGGACCCAGTTTCAGTGCCTTTCAAAGTCACGGTTTGGTAGAGGATTAGCTCGGTTTCGAGGATTGTGGCAGGGTGCAGTGTATCGCGATTTGCGCACTTCGGGATGTAATCAGTCCAATCAGCTGTGACATCTCTGAGATTCACAGGCTCACTGCTGTACACTGACACCCCGAATAAATCCGTCAATTCAGATTTCCACTGAAACTCCACATACACCAAATAAGTGCCTGCCGTCAGTCCAGGAAGATGAATATAAGCGTCCCTGGAGGCAGGACAAAGCGCCCCAGTGATGTAACGGAGGGATGCGGACTTGGTCAGCTGGCAGGCGAGGAAACGCACAGGGGAGTAGGAGTAGCCGCCTTCCAGCCCTCCGAAGCGCCTGTCGTCCACTTGGGAAGTCATGAAGTAGAGGTCTGTGGGCCTGCTTAGCACTACTTCCACCACTGAGAACTCCTCTTCCTTGGTCTGGTCCATGGGTAGAGACTGGGTCCAGTAGGTGTCTTCGGTCATGCAAATTCTAACTGTCGCGAAGAACCGCCCGAAATCGGTCCAATTCATCCAAAAAGCCCCTTCTTCCTCACTGTAATTGGCTGCCTTTTTTAGCTGGGGAGTCCACAAAGGCGAGGAATCCGACCAGTCTCCAGTCCATTCCAGACTTTTCCAAGGGTTCCGGATCTGCAGCAGACGCAACGACCCTCCTGCAGCCTGCACTTCCACCACTGAAATAACAGCATAGCAGTGCTCTACCTCCAGTCCCAGTGTCACTGCCTCTGAGCCGACCCCTCCCCCGACTGAGTCAGCTGTAATAATGTGTCTTTTTCTATTCGATTCCACCATTCGAGTCCATAGGTTGGGGTCGGAGGTAGGGAAGGCCTGGCAAGGAGCGCCTGTAAGGTCTGTGAGTGCTTCGTCTGAATACCCACTTTGGATGTCATAGTAGGAGCCGTACTTCTTGGCCCAGACCTTTTCCAGCAACGACACCCACACATCACAGTCCTCTTCCTCTGCATTACTGCTGGAAAACGCTAGTTCCGACCCTTCGCAGGGAAAGTAGTCGTCCACCAAAAACTCCTTCCACTGGCCCAGGTCCATTATTGTCAGCTTGTATTGGCATTTCTCGTTCTTCGTCTGAGTGACGAAGAGTCTGCGGACTCGCTCAGGCCGCTCAGCCAAGGCGCTCAGGGCCGAAAGGAAGTAGCTGTTGCCCAGACAGCCCGGCACAATGTCACTAGGAGTGATAGTGGTTAGCAGAGTGAAGTCTGGGAAGAGGTCGCTGAGTCGTTGCCAAGTGAAGGTGGCCCATCGGTCCCGGGAAGGCAAGTCCGCCATAGGCCAGTACTTGATGAGGCTGGACTCAGTATGGGGAAAAGCCTTGTCCTCGAACTTCCCTGCAGTCGGGAACACTGTCCCAGTGAGCGCTTTGAACACTCTCGTGTTAGAGAAATGACTGCCCACGTAGTCCATTAGCATGCGCCTGTAGGTCTCTGGCAGTGCCATGAGTCCGGTTCTTTCCTGCGGGGAACTGCGCTTGAGGTCTGCTTGGGCCTGTGCGAAGAACTGCTCGGCTTCGTCGTGCTCCGCCATTATCCACGACTGCATAATGGGCGCAGAGCAGAGTGTCAGCTGTGGGTGTCTTTCGGTCCTGCGCAGTGCACTGAGGACGTCATTAGCCCCAGTCGGGAAAGACCCCTACGAGGACTTAGGACTACTGGAGGCCGAAGCAGCCCAGCCCGCAGGCCTCCTTTCCGCTGAAGATATCGACCGTCTTCTGAACGAATCCAAAGAAACAGCCAACTCCCGCGAGTCCAAAGCACTGTGAGGCTCGTATAAGGGTAAGGAGCTAGGAGTCCAGACTTAACTAGCTGCCTCGGTCGCGTGCTCGAGCAGGTACCGCACTAGCCACTGCACGTTCTTTCCTGCGGTATTGTGCGTTTCGTCTCTCTGCCTTTCCTTGAATAACTCGTACAGGCCATCATTCAGCAGAGTGCCGAAAGTGTTGTCCATGTACGCTCGCACCGGGAGATGCTGCAGGGAGCCTTCTATGCGCCCCACCGTTTCTTCCGAGAAGCGTTTCGGGTCCAGGAGTTCCTGTCTGTACTTGGAAGCGTGGAGAGACAGGAAGAGCCGTCTGTTGCGTTCACAGATAGCGTGGATTTCCCCTAGGAAGGAGAAGTGCGGTACGTCGTCCTCACATGCAGCTTCCAGGGATAGCAAGGTGTGGTTCTGTCGCAGTACAGTTAGAAGGCTGGATTTGGCTTCTTCACTCCACAGGTCTCCTTCCTGAAAGGTCAAATGTCGTAGAGTCGCTACCTTGTTCACGTACTTCCCGAGGAGTCCCAGGCCTTTGCTGGAGACTACGCCTACGTCTAGAGTTTCCACTTTGGTCTGGGGCAGGATTTCCAGCAGGCGCTGCAGACCCACGACTTCTAGACTGCACCCTGTGAGCGTCAACTCTCGGAGACGGCGGGACAGAGGCAGGACTTTGCTCAAATAGACTCCGCTTTTGTCTGTGAGGTTGTTGTAGGCGAGGTCGAGGCCGGAGATCTCGAAAGAGCGAGCGAAGGCATGGCAGAGGGACAGCACTGCCAAGTCCGAGAGGTGGTTGGAGTTGAGGCTGACCAGGCCTTTGAAGGTATTGTTGCCTTCTAGTGCGGAGGAGAGCTGCGCCACACTGTCGTCGGTCAAGCTGTGGCTTCCGTACTGCAGTTCTCGCACTTCTCTGCCGTTTAGATCCAGCGGAATCTGGTTGCGTCGCAGGTAGGCGAGGTCCCATTGGAACTGCTGAGCGTCAGTTGCCATCTTATAGCAGGGCTTCAGTCTTGACTCCCGCACGACTATCTTAGTAGGGAAAGAGCAGCAGTCTTTCAGTGAACTTAGCCAACTGGCAGCTTCAAATCTGCTTCCTGTATGAAAAACCCGAATTTACCTCGGATTAGCTTTTGCCTACCTCATCAGATTCTTTGAGCGATGTCGGGCTTTTCCCTGCATTCCTACCCTGGACCGACACCTTCTCTATTTCTTTCGAGGACCAGGAAAGCTACAGCAGTACTGTGGGAATGCACAATAATTAGACAGCTACTGGAGAGACTGAACCTCGCTTTCCAACGAAGTAGTGTGGAGTCGAGGCTGTTCTTGTCGGCACTTGCGCATTTGATACATTTTGGAAGTGCCGATGGACAGGGCCGGTGCATCGTCAATTCGCTTCATATTCCACAGCTTGAGGCGCAGCGCGGTTTTCCTCTCGTCTTGCAGGTCGCTGGAGAGTTGTGTAGGGATGGTCACAGTGGGCTTGTGGCCAAAGCTGCATATGCCCATATCGGAAAGATTACTATTGTTATGGCAGTGAACCTCCCCAGTGCCGTATTTCCACTTCTGACTACTTTCGACTGGACATACCTGTAAGGCCACATTAGACTGAATCACCGCTGCTTTTCATGTCAGCTGAAAAGCCCTGAAATGTTTTTTTTTGTGGATATGTCTACAAGGCGTCCATCACAATGACATGTGTAGTTGACGAGTCAGTTTGAGCAGGTAGTCTACAACGGATGTACCTTAACGTCTTGATTCTGTATGAGTCGCTGGTAGGTGTGTCTGACGGCATCATCTATGTGTGTATTGAACTATTCCATAGACATTTGAAGTATAGGCGGGCATACCCGTTTGAACAACTGCGAAAGAAGTCATGAAGCCGACATTAGAATTACATAAACCACTCCTATACGCATATAACAGGACATGTATAATTGCAAGTTCAATATTCTTGATAGCCCTTGCCTTCTCTGACGTAGAGAATTTAGTCCGAGGGTTGGAAACCTTTCCCGTATTATGCTTTAGTGACTAAGCGGAAATCACAGAATCCAAGGGTAAAAGAAGCAATTTCTACATTCTGTCCGAAGTTTTAGTTAATCTAAGGCGTCTAGCAGCAGATGCACGGTCCCCCCGAGCAGCACACGAATTCGCACTCATCCAGTGATTTTGGAGCATACGGATCTTCCTTCGGCGCAGTCTCATGGACTTCCTCCTGCGCAGTCTGCTGACTTCCCCCCTCTGCAGTCACCACACAGTCCAACTTTAGTTGACTTCCCTCCGAGACAGTTCCGGTTGCAGTGCAGTCTACCTTAAGTTTATCTTCCTGCAGTTCTGCCGATGTGTCAGCTGCAGCAGACTGAAGGCGTTCCTTGATGGATGTACTCAGGACGCAGGTCAGTAACACGAACACTAGGACGACTTTCATTTCCAAGGCATTGGAATTGTGGGCTTAAATAGGCAGTAGTTAGTCGTTATAACGTATTCGGAAGGTTTGGTATGAATATTAGAAATACAGCGCTGTGCTCACAGGGGTGGAGAGCGGCTTTATCGTGGGGTCTGCCAGCTGGGCCTACTACATGTTCCAATTCACCAAGCACGTCGTCCGCCGGCAGATGCAGATGAAGGAGGAGCAGTCTCGCAGAACTGAGTACATCCGCACCTACTTCAAGGACAAGTACCAATTGCAGGAGTGAGGCCTAGGCAGCTTATCGGATCAGCAGGTGGAGAGAGCGATTTCCAATGTCAGCAATATTTGGGATCGACATAGTCCCGTCAAGAAAGAAGCTACGGACTCTGAGACTCCCGCAGAAAACTAAACTAGGGTAGTGCACTTCTTTATAGCATTGATAGGAGTGACTGCTTCTTCAGTAGTCTAAGAGCCGCCTGAGTGCCTTCTTTGTGTGCAATGCCGTGAAATTCTGTTTAGTGAACTATGGGGATATAGTGGAATTTTGAAGCCTGCAACACTAGGGAGAGTGACTAAGGACGCAGCACTGTACGGGGCATACTCCTGACACCCAGTAAATCTCAACGAACAGCTTCATTCGGACCAAACACCTCTCTGTCAGCTAGCAAAGGCTAGACTGAACAGCAGTTCAGTAATGGGAATAATCCCTCAGCAGCCCAATGGAGTTCACCATGCAGCAGCGAAACCCTGTCCTGGAGCTGTCTCAGTGCGCTTTCAAGCAACTCCTAATTTCACCTGAAGTTTCAGACTGAGGGGCTGTCGCTATTAATTCCAGCCTCGCTCAGCTCCCAGTCTGCGATCGAGCACAACCTTGTCGTGGTCTATGACAGTTTCGGTAGCTGAGTGCTAGTGGAGGAAACACTGTCAGGACAGGGCTAGGATGACTAGGGCGGATTAAGGCGTATCGAATGCAGAGGTGAACCATTGACCTACTGCGGAGGCTATGTGTCTCTCCTAGTCCGCTGATATCTCTACAGTGAAGCGGCGCTTCAACTGACCTTCCAAACATAGGTTCAAACAGCTTGGACAGCATAAGGTCTAGTGCGGAAAATGCTTGCAAAGGCAGTTCAAGTCCTACAGTAGAGCTATATAGTCACAGCGTATAAACACAAAGAGCCCACCTTCTGCCAGTCTTCATTAACAGGTTCGGACTAACTACAGGAACTTTAGGGGAAGTTACAAAATCTCACTCAGTCGAGAAAGACCTTCCCCATTTGCCCGATCAACGGCGAGTCTAATTCGACCCTGAATACGTGCTAAGCCTAACCCCCATAATGCCTTCTCAGCGCGTCTCTCATAGCTGTCTGCACATTTCTGCACTCCTGCACTGTCTCTGGCGTCAACTTGTGTCCGCCGATATCGTCGTAGTTGCAGTAGGCCAGTTATCCGTCCTGCTCGCCACTGCCACTCTGAACTCCGACACCACTGTGAAGCTCTGCGCTTCCATGTAGGTCAGATCCACGAGGGAAACCCCGTTGTACGCCCCCGAGCTGCACGACACCAGCAAGT
>Ga0247837_1003839_pt1 | contig 25403 bp, 15 predicted proteins | sample LaCtaG_2_FD_187115 | JGI IMG/M metagenome (GOLD analysis project Ga0247837, IMG submission 187115) | Freshwater microbial communities from meromictic Lake La Cruz, Castile-La Mancha, Spain - LaCruzMarch2015_14.5m | ecosystem: Environmental > Aquatic > Freshwater > Lake | place: Spain: Castile-La...
GGCGATTTGGCTGGTTGGTCCGCGAGTGGGTAACCTTGCGTTCACCAACGCGGGGTGGAGCAGCTCGGTAGCTCGCTGGGCTCATAACCCAGAGGTCGCAGGTTCAAATCCTGTCCCCGCTACCAGGTAAAACGGCCCTCAGGGAACTCTCTGAGGGCCGTTTTCATGCCCAATGGTCACACTTTTGGTCACAAACATCGCTCGGGCGTGGTCACGCGAGCTTGGTATCCGGGCCATCACCGGTCTCCTCCCAGGCGTCCCCCAACAGGTAGTCGGCGGCCTGCTGGGCGGCCTCATAATCGGCGTCCGATCTCACGTGGGCATAGGTCGCCATGGTGAAGCTGACGTTGGAATGCCCGATTCGTTCGCTGACCACCTTCATGGGGACCCCGCCTTCCAGCGCCGCGGTGGCGTAGGTGTGGCGAAGATCGTGGAAGGTGATCCGCGGGACTCCCGCCTCGGCGGCGTAACGCTCGATGAGGTCCACCAGATTCTGCGGGTGCAGGGGTCGGCCGAACTCGGTGGTGAAGACGAGGTCTTCGCCTTCGTAGTCGGGTCCCCGCAGTCTGCGGATCTCGTCCTGCTCGGCGCGCCAGTGCCGCAGGGCCGCTACGGTCCGGGTGTCGATGGCGATGGTTTTGTCGGCATTGGCTGTCTTGCCGCCTCGCTTGTCGCGGGCGCGGCCGTGCAGAACGATCCGGCTGTCACCCAGGGTGATCGTGGAGCGGTCCAGGTCGACATTGCTCCACTTCAGTCCGCACAGGTGCCCGCGTCGTACGCCGGTGGTCAACTCGACAAGAAACAGCGCCCTGAGGCGATCACTCGGGAGCGCCCGCAAGAACGCTTGAGTCTGCGCCGGCGTCCACACCGCGCGCTGCTTGCGCTCCACGCGCGGCGGCTTGATGACCGCGGCGGGGTTGTACTTGATGTACTTCAGCGCCACCGCGTCCTCGAGTGCGGTGCGCAGCGCGGCGTGAATGTTGCGCAGTGTTTTGGAGTCCAGGCCGGGCGGTTTTGGCTGCGGAACGTTTCCCCGCTGATATCGGCGCACAGCCGCACGGGCGGCGTGGATCGTCGTGCCGCACGCCTCGGAGACCGCCCGCGGAGTCGGCGGCTCACCGGCGGCCACACCCGCGGCCCAGAACTCGTACATCGGGCGGTTGTTGTCGCGCTTTACCCGGCCACCGTTGCGCAGCTCGACGTAGAGCTGCAGAATTCCTGACTCATCGAGCTTCTGTAATTTCAGGCCGCCGACGCGAGGGAGCACGTACAAGTTCATCTCGTCTGTGTAGCCCTGGACCGTCGTGGTGTTGGTGTTGAGCGTCTTGAACTCCAGCCACTCTGCGATGAACTCAGCGACGGTCCTGTCGGACGGATCGACGTACTTTCCCTGCTGCGCCTCCTCGATTGCTGCCCGCTGGGCGTCGGAAGCTTCGGCTTTGGTTCTGAAGCCGCCTTTGGTGATCCAGGAGTGCTTGCCCGTGGCGGGATTGATCTGCGGGCTGCGGAACTTGTAGTACCAAGTCGACCCACGCTTCTTGATCGAGCCGTTCATAACCCGAACTGCTTCATGAGCGGTTCGAACAGAACCAGGATCCGTCCGCCGAGGCGCTTCACCTCGATCTCTCCTCTCTTGACGGCTCGATAGACGGCGGGCTCGCTCAGACCAGTTATCTCTGCCGTCTCGGCGACAGTGATCGAGATTCTCTTGATGCTTTCCGGAACAGACATGTCACGAAGACCTCCTCTTTGGTTGGTGTTGCAAAACCCCATCCCGATTCGGGATCCCGGGGTGTCGATTACTGCTGTGCCCCGTTCTCGCTCCGCCACACGCCCCGCCCAAATCAAGGGGGAGTACCAGATCGAGAGAGTCCCCGCTCGCAACGGGAGGGGAAAGATGATGGGCGCCAAAGCGGTTGAGCAGGTAGCGGCTCGAGCGTTGACTCCCTGACTCGTCGAACTGGTAGTCACGGGTGACAAACCCCTGATACTCAAGCGCTTTGAGCGCTCGCCGCACGGTGCTTTGGCCGCTCGATGTCGCGCGGGCCAGCGTCCGCACCGACAGCAGGCAGGCGAAATCACTGTCGACCCGCAATGCGAGTTGCAGTAACACCAGGGTCGTGATCGCCGATCCGGTCTGCTGATTCCTGGCCCACGCAACGGCTTTCGTGTTCACCTCGCCGCATCCTCCCTTCCTTCGGGCGGGAAATCGGTGCCGCTGGATTCCCCGTATTCGAGTCCTTTTGCATGACGGTAAAACACCTCGCCCGAAGTTGCAGCACCCACCAACGCGGGCCTTACCGAACGGACGCCGCATGGCAGAGCAGGAGCTCGAAGTCCAGGGCGGCGGCGCAAAGTGACGGCCGCGACTCAGGCCGTTTACCGCAAAGCAGGTGCCTTGGGACGTGTCGTGCCCGACGTCTGCTTTTGGGCTATGCGCTTGCCGTTTCGGTGGCGGTGACGAGTTTGTGGATTGCTTTGGCCATGGGGCTGTCGTTGCGCTCGGGGTTTTCCATGTAGCGGCGTACCTCGTCTACCCCGAACACGGCTGCCCCGACTTGGTCGAGGTATTGGCGGGCCTCATCGACGTTGAGCAGGATCAACTCGTCGACACCGCGCCAGCCGAACGCGATCTGCAGGACGCGCGGGGAAATCGCCAAGCCCTCACCGAGCGTGGTGAGTTCGGCGAAGTTGGGGAAGTCCTCGCCGTCCTTGCGGCGCGAGTAGGTGGCTTTGGACAGGCCCAGGATGGAACCGATTTCACTGTCTGGAACATCGCGGTCCAGAAGCCACTCAAGGACTCGCCGGATGTCTTTCCCTGCTTGATTCAGTCTGGGCATGTCAACAACGCTACAGCATGCCAGGTTCAGCAGTCAAAACGCCTATACCGGAACTAGTGCAGTTTTGAATCAGCTTTATGTTGTGATATGAAACACTGTTGCAAAAATAGAACTTAAGATCTACCGTAAGACTTGTAGCACCCAAGCCGGTACGGGAGTCACCCAAAAGGGATAAGATTCCTCCCGGGAGGGCCAAAAGATAGGAAACGGAACAATGAACGCTCTCAAGTACGCAGTCGCAGCGGTCAGCACCACCCTCGCGGCCATGATCATCGCCGCTCCGAATGCCCACGCGGACAGCGAGGACTTCCTCAACGACGTGACGGCCGCCGGCTGGTACAACGACGCTCGGGGCGATGCCGGACTGCTCTCCCTGGGACGATCGGCCTGCCGAATGCTGGCCAATGGGGCCTCCGGGTACGAGACGGCCGACGCGGTCTACCGCAACACCGGGTGGACCGTGGACGGCGACGACGCCGAGGATTTCGTCATCTCGGCCATCCAGAACCTCTGCCCCCAGTACGACGACGTGCTCGACGCACCCACCCGGCCCAGTAGCAACTCCCTGGTGTGACTTGCGGCGCCCGACTGGGCCCCGCACCACCCTGGATCCGACATCCGAATACGCCTCGGCCCCGCCCGGACCCCTCGTAGCCGGCGGGGCCGAGTCGCGTCCCCGCACACCAAACGGGTCCCCCTCAACTAGACCCCGCCCCACCGGCAGCTACCAGTCAGCAGCAAGGTCAGCCAGGGCAACTTCGTCGATCTCAGGCCAGTTGGTGCCGATCAACTCGTCGGCATGCGGCGACGACGGCCGCAGAATCACCGCGGCTGAACCGTGATGCAGGCTGCCCGAACAGCCCCGGAAAAGTCCCGAAACGCCTGCCATAGGGGACGATCGCTGGGCTGGTAATTCGGCAGACGCGGAATGAACGCTTCTTCATACATCGCCTGCGCGCGCAGCAGCCCGGCGAGGAAGGGATCCTGCGCCTTATCCGCCAACCGGTTCAGGTCCGCCACCTGATCTCGCAGCACGGGCAGAATTCCCAAATTGAGCGCCACCTGATCGGGGGTCCAAGTTGAGGCAGGCAAGGTCGGATCACCACCTCTGCTTCCCCAGTCCTTCTGTTTGGCGGCGTATGAATCCGCTATCGGAGCCCACTCGGCGCAGACCGGATCCGGTGTAACAGGGATTGTCGGGTTGAATTGTGGGGCGGGTGCTTCCACGGTCACCATTGGTGCAGCAGCGGCAGGGACGCTGTCCTTGTTGCTGGAACCGATGATGCCGCCGATTACTCCACCGAGGAGTAGTGCTGCGGCGGCGGTTCCTCCGATCGCGGCCGATGGTCCGCGCCGGCGGGCTGCCGGTTTGGGAATGATCGGAGCAGGCGGCGGGATGGGCGTGGCCGGTCGGGTGAGGAATTCGCGAACCTTGTCCTCGACTGCTGCGGGGGGCAGGTTGTGGTCGGTGAGTTCTTTGACGTAGACCGCCAGGGCCATCTGCTGGGCCGCGTACATCGGCCCGGTCGGGGTGTCGGCGGCGGGGATGAAGCGAGTGATGAGGTCCTCGCGCAGGCCTGAGGCTTGGGCGAGTTCAGCGCGGCTCAGCCACGACGATGCGGCGATGTCGGGACCAGTCACCGCCATATTCTTGCTGCTCGGGACGCGCGGCGTAAAGCCTCAGGCGGTACCCCAGTGTGAACGGCGGCAACATTGTTAGCAGCACCGTGTCCGACGGTTGCTGGCAAGGACCGGAGGGTGCGGTGACTGTCGTCTTAGAGCGGCTGCTGCAACGCCACGATCACCTCGGCGGCCTCGCGACCCGGCCCAAGGCAGCGGCAGCCCCACCGTCGGTCTGCAGCGAGGATTCCTGGCTCATCCGAACACCGCCCAGGGCCCGACGGCGGGTGTCGAGCCCGTGGCGGGTGTTGGCGGCCCCGTCTATCGCCCGTTTCGGCTCGGCAGTCGCCCACACCTTCGGGATGGCCTGACCCGTCCTGCATCGCGCCCAATTGATCTTGGTCCGAATTCGATCAACTCGCTCACAGCAGGGTTGGCGGCATTTATGCTTATCCAGTTGAGAGGGGTCCGCCATGCGGTTAGAAGCGAAAACCTCAGCAGAGCACGATGGACGCGCCGTGGGCCGCATAGGAGCGTTAGCGGTCGCACTCGGAATCGGGGCGGCAATCGCATGGTTGCCGGCAGTGGCGTATGCCGACAGCGAGGAGACGTCGGCGGCTTCTGAATCTACGGCGGGCAGATCAACTGAATCTACGGCGGGCAGGTCAACCCAGATTCGACCCCAGCGAGCACAGTCCCGGGTGTCGGGCAGGTCCGGTGCCAACGCAGCGAACCAGTCGAAAACGGTGGAGAATCGGACTTCGGTCACATCGGAGTCGGCTACTCACAGGCTGTCCCGTCGTGCGCAGGTCGCTTCCGCGGCAGCATCGCAGAGCGGCTCCGGCGCCCCCGCCGCAGAACCGGTGATGTGGACTGCTGCCGTAATCGCGCGGCGCGAGCTTGTTGGGCCGTCCCGACTTTCGGCGTCGCCCACGGTGATGACCACTGCTGCGGCTGTCGCGGCTAACCCCATCCAAGACTTCATCAGGGTTTTCATCGGCGATGGCACTGCCGATCAGCCAAATGCCGGAATCCTGTTGGGTAATGGCTACAGCTGGACAGCGGAGTCCTGCACTGGGCTCACCGGCTGCAACGGGGGCAACGGCGGTCTGATCGGCAACGGCGGGAACGGAGCCCAGGGCGGCAACGGGGGCAACGCCGGCTGGTTCGGTAACGGCGGCAACGGTGGCGCTGGCCCGCCGAGTGGGGACGGCGGCGACGGCGGAACCGGTGGCCTGCTATCCGGCGATGGCGGCAACGGCGGGACAGGCGGTGCCGGTCGGCTGGTGCTCATCCCGGAGAGCAGTGGCAATGGCGGCAATGGTGGCAGCGTCGGGTTCCTGTCGCTCTCCGGCAACGGCGGCACAGGCGGGGCCGGGGGAGCGGGAGCCAATGGGAAAGCCGGTTCCTCCGGTGAGGCGGGCGGCGCCGGAGCCGATGGCGGCTCGGGCGGGACCGGCGGCAACGGCAGCTGGATCTTCGGCAGGGGCGGTGCCGGCGGTTTCGGCGGCAGCGGCGGGAACGGCGGTCAGGGTGGCCTCGGTGCCGTGGGCGGTCTCGGCGGCAGCGGCGGGAACGGCGGTGCGGGCGGATCAGGCCGGACCTTGCTGCTCATCGGCTCGCAGGCCGTTGGCGGCGACGGCGGCGATGGTGGCACAGGCGGCACCGGCGGTGGACTCGGCGGTGGTGCAGGCAAATCCGGCGTCTCGGGAATTTCTGGCGGAACCGATGGCACCGCTGGATCCGGCGGTGCGGGCGGCGACGGCGGTAGCGCTGCGCCTCCGCGCGCCTACGTGACCAATAACTCCGCCGGCACGGTGTCAGTGATCAACACCGCGACCAACACGATTCTGGCCACCATCAACGTCGGGTCCTTTCCCAATGGGGTGGCGCTGAACGCGGCCGGCACCCGCGCCTATGTCACCAGCGGCGGCGGCGACAGCGTGTCGGTGATCAATACAGCCACCAACGCGGTCGTCGCCACTATCGCGGTCGGCAACACCCCGATTGGGGTGGCAGTGGGCCCGACCGGCACCCGCACCTATGTCGCCAACATAAACGCGGATTCGGTGGCCGTGATCAATACCACCAGCAATACCGTCGCCACCACGACGGTGGTCGGGGACGGGCCTCGGCGGGTGGCGGTCAGCCCGGACGGCACCCGGGTGTACGTGACCAATACCGGCAGCGGCTCGGTCTCGGTGATCAATACCGCCACCAATACCGTTACCGCCAGTATCGCCGTCGGTGACCGCCCGGACGGGGTGGCGGTGAATCCGGCCGGCACCAGGCTCTATGTGGTCAACACGAGCGGTGACAGCGTGTCGGTGGTCAACACCGCCACTAACACCGTCACCGCCACGATCGCTGTCGGCGACGCCCCCAGATCGGTCGCCGTCAACTCCGCCGGCACGCGCGCCTACGTCAGCAACAGCAACGCCGCTCCGTTGGGTCCGGACACTGTGTCGGTGATCAACACCGCCACGAACACCGTTGTCGCCACGATCGTCGTCGGTGATTTCCCGGACGGGCTTGCGCTCACCCCGGACGGGGATTTTCTCTATGTCACCAGCACCAGCGACGACACGATCTGGGTGATCAACACCGCCACCAACACCGTCACGGACACCTTCGCGGTCGGTGACCGGCCCACGGAACTCGCGGTCGGCTACGTGTGAGCCGGTAGGTTGGCCCCATGACAGCGCGTGAGTTCGACATCGTTGTGTACGGGGTCACCGGGATCGTCGGAAAGCTCACCGCTGAATATCTGGCGCACGCCGGCGGCAAAGCACGCATTGCGTTGGCTGACCCCGACCGCCGCGGGATTGACAGGGTGCGGCTGCCTATCACCTTCCACCGGGGGAGTGCCACGCCGTGCGCGCCCCGCCCCCGTGGTTTGGTGTCGTGCCGCCGTCTCAGGGCTCCGGCGGGAGGCGATCGCGCAGGTTCGCTCGCGCCTCATCCAGTCGCTGTAGGTAGGTCCCGCCGTAGCGCGGCGGCGCTGTGCTGACCCCGCGCGTCGCCGCGGCGGCGGCCAGTCGGGCGGCGGCCCGGCGGCCGTACCCGTAGCTCCAGAAGTCGATGGTGGGGTGGGCGGGGTTCCCGTCGGCGAGAGCCTCCAGCACGGTGGCGCAGGCCCGCGCCGACCGCAACACGATTTGGGCGGCCTCGGCCGCGTCGACCTTCTGGGGCCGGATCTCGATCTGCTTTTCGACCCGGACGCGTTCGATGATCCGCTCAACCGGCTTCTCGATCACCTCGAGGCGGACCGCGATGGCGCCGTTGGCGGCGGCGCGGCGCTCCTCGTAGGCGGCCCGCCGGCACCGTTGCGAGCACCAGATCTGGGGCCGCCCACCTCGGCCCGTCCACCTTTGTGGCGGGAGGTTTTCCCCGCAGCGCGGGCATTGCCGGTCGGTCATCTTCGGAGCATAGGACTCGGGCAATAACGTACGGACGTAATTGGCAAAATTGGGGCAGGGCCCTGAGTGCAAGAGGTGTGCTATGCCTGAGAGAGTGGTTAAGGGGGTGGGTTGACAGGGGATGTCGGGAAAGAGGGAAGGGGCATGTAGGTAGCGAGGGCGGGTGGGTTGAGGCGGTGAGGGTTGTAGGAGGGCGGATTGAAAAGGGGAGAAGAGCGGAGGGGAGATGAGAGTGATGGGGGTTCAGTCGGCCGCGCCGGCGTGGTCGACGGCCCCGCGCATCGCCGTCAGTGGCCCGCCGGTTTCGCGCCACCAGTCGAGCACCGCACGCCCGATCGCCTGTCGTTGCCGGGCGCGTTCACTGCAGTCGCGGTCCAGGCTGTCCTGATTGGTGCGGATCCACACCTGATGGCGTTCCCGGTCGGCACTGCGGGCGTGCTTATCGCAGCCAGGCGACCACTGGCCATCGCCCAGATACAGCGCCGGGCGGGCGCAGCGGCGACTGCCGTTCTTGCCGCGGACGTCCTGGCACGTCGGCCGCGAGGTGCCGCCGTCGATGACCGGGGAGTCGCCCTCAAATTGGCGCTCAAAGGCGCCGAGGAATGTGCCGGCGCCGGAGTACTCCGGTACGGCAGCACTCGCGGAGCCGGGCGCGCTGGGGCCCGGAGCGGCCCGGTAACGGCGGCTGGCCGCCTCGAACAGAGCCTCGGCCCTGAAGCGTCCCTGCTCGACGTCCGCGGCCACCTGGTGGAATACGACGTCGGATTCTTCCTCGATGACGTCGAAGAGGAAGTCACAGCACATCAGATGCCAGCAGACCTGATCCAGGGCTGCCACGGTCATCTCGGTGACGATCCGCCCTCCCAATGTGGTCGGGTCCCAGTCGGAATCGGGATCCCAGTAGTCGAAGTTCGGGGGCATGGGTCCTCCGTTCGGAAGGTGAGGGTGGTGAGTTGCGTGGCCGGGACAGCGCCGGGCAGTCCCGCACGAGAGTACTACTAGTAGGGCAGACACCGGCGGCCGTCCACTAGCTACTGGTGTGGTGCCGACGCGACCAAGCCAGACAGATCCCAAGCGCGCCGCGGCCTGGGCTCGCCGACGTCATGAGACGGGCTCCCGGATTCGCGCACTCCGCCAGGAGCGTGGGCTAACCCAGGAGCAGCTGGCCTTGCTCTCGGGCGTGACGCGAAACGTCTTGATCGATGTCGAGCTCGGCAAACGGGGTCTGCTCTATGAGCGGCTTTTCGATCTGGCGGATGGGCTCGGTGTTACGGCAGCGGAGCTTCTGGCTGGCGAGGGTTAACGGGGGACAAACCCGAACCTGTCGGGCGCACCGGGCAAGATGGGCCAGCAACTCAACGCGGCGGTGAACGCCACCGCCAAGGGGGCAACGCCGGTAAGTTCGTCCTGGTCTGCGGCCGCAGGGCTAGCTAGGCCGTAGAGCTCGTGAAGTCGATCAGCAGGAGGGACATGGACGTCTTCAAGGTCCACCAAGAGCTGATCGACGACTACAAGGCCTTCACCACGAGCGCCGTCGTGCCGCGGGATCCCCGGATCAAGCAGTATGTCGACGAAGAACTCGCCGAGGGTAAGCAGTGGCCTGAGCCCTGGCTCTCCTTGAACCCGACCTTCGCCTCTGGCGGCTCCATCGACGAACTGGTGGCAGAAGGCCTGCTACACCCCGAGTGCGCCCGAATCTTCCGCCCCAAACAAGACATGACCGACGCCGGCACACAAAGCTTCACCTTGCACCGCCATCAACGCGAGGCAATCAAGACCGCCCGGTCTAGCAAGAGCTACGTCCTGACCACAGGCACCGGATCCGGTAAGTCGCTGGCTTACATCATTCCGATCGTTGACCGTGTACTCCGCCAGGACCCGCGCCAGCCCGGGGTCAAGGCGATCATCGTCTACCCAATGAACGCCTTGGCCAACAGTCAAGTCGGCGAGCTGGAAAAGTTCCTGCGCTTCGGGTATGGCGCGGGCAACGAGCCTGTGACCTTTGCCCGCTACACCGGTCAGGAGCAGGGTGAGCAACGCGAGGCGATCCTCCGCAACCCGCCAGACATCCTGCTCACCAACTACGTGATGCTCGAGCTGATGCTCACTCGCCCTGAAGAACGACGAAAGCTGGTTGAGGCAGCTAAGGGCTTGGAGTTCCTGGTTCTCGACGAGCTCCACACCTACCGCGGCCGCCAAGGCGCGGATGTCGCGATGCTTGTCCGCCGGGTGCGAGACGCCTGCCAGTCACCGGACATGCAGTGCGTCGGCACCTCGGCGACCATGGCGAGCGCGGGTACAGAAGCTGATCAGCGCCGGGTTGTGGCCGAGGTCGCGACCGCGCTGTTCGGTACCGAAGTCACTCCGGAACGAGTGATCGGCGAGACTCTCGACCACGCCACCACCGGAGATCCCGACGACGGCGAGCAGTTATCCCGCGAGGTCCAGTCCGGCGTATCCGCCGGCGACTTCGAGGAACTTGCCGGGTCGTCGCTGGCCTCGTGGATCGAGACGACATTCGGCCTCGCGATCGAGCAGGGTTCGGGTCGGGTGATTCGGCAACGTCCGGCCAGGGTGCGAGAGTCAGCGGCACGCCTGGCAGCCCTCACTGGCCGCACTGTTGATATGTGTGCCCAGGCCATCCGCGCCACACTGTTGGCGGGTTCGGCGGCTCGACACCCGGTCACCGGCCGACCGTTGTTCGCTTTCCGACTGCACCAGTTCCTCTCCAAGGGCGACACGGCCTACGTGTCGATCGAGGATGAAGCCCGGCGTCACATTACTTCGCAGTACCAGATCGCGGTGCCGGATCGGCCCGACCATGTGCTGATCCCTTTGGCCTTCTGTCGCGAGTGCGGTCAGGAGTACTTGGTCGTGTCGCGCAGCTCGGAGGGTTCGGACGTGATCTACCGGCCCCGCCGCGACCGCGACGCCAGCGGGGGAGACCAGGCCAACGGATACCTCTATATCTCTACCGATCAGCCGTGGCCGGCTGATCCGCTGCCCGAGGGCCGGCTACCGGACTCCTGGCTAGCCGACGGTGACGTCGCCGAACGCCGCCGCCAATACCTGCCACGCCGAGTACGAGTCGACGTCGGCGGCAACGAGGTCACCCATGGCGGGATAGATGCCGCTTTCGTTCCGGCACCGTTCCGATTCTGCCTGCGCTGCAAGGTTTCTTACGAGCAGTCGCGCGGGACGGACTTCGCGAAGCTCGCGACCCTCGATGCCGAAGGCCGAAGCTCCGCCGTCACGGTATTGAGCACGTCAATCGTGCGCTCCCTGGACAAGATCCCGCCCGACGAACTCAGCGCGGAGTCGCGCAAACTCCTGACGTTCGTCGACAACCGCCAAGACGCCAGCCTCCAGGCCGGTCATTTCAACGACTTCGTACAGATGGTGCAACTCCGTGGCGCGATCTATCGGGCTTTGCAGGCTGGAGACCTTCACCACGAAGACGTCGCACAACGGGTTGTCGAGAGTCTGGGTCTGCGGTTCGAGGACTATGCCGCCAATCCCGAGGCGGTCTATGGCGCACGGTCAGCGGCTGAGCGCGCGTTCAAGGAATTCGTCGAGTACCGGTTGTACTCCGACCTTCAACGCGGCTGGCGGGTCACGATGCCCAACCTTGAGCAGACCGGGCTGTTGGTTGTGGGTTATGAATCCCTCCCCGAAATCGCTGCCGACTCCGCGCTGTGGGAACGGGCCTACGAACCGCTTCGCGACGCACAGGCGGTGCAGCGAGAAGAGTTGTGCCGCATCGTTCTCGATGAGTTCCGGCGCGACCTGGCCGTTGCCATTGACTGTCTCACCGACGACGGCTTCGATCGGGTCAAGCGTCAGTCCGATCAGCACCTGCAGGGTCTGTGGTCCATTCCCCAGTACGAGCCGCGGCCCCGGCCGGCGGTGGTGTCAACCGAGGCAGGCAGGCCGGGGGCGTCACGAGCGGTAGCCCGCCTTACCGGCCGCTCGGCGATTGGACGGTACATCCGCGAGTCCAGCGGACTCACCCTCGGTGGACTTCAGATGGATACCGCTGACTCGCACAAAGTCATCGAAGATCTGCTCAAGGTCTTGGAACGTGCGGGCCTGCTGACGACCGAGGATGTCGAAGGCCTACCGGGACCTAACTACCGACTTAAAGCATCTGCGGTGATCTGGAATCGGGGTGACGGCCAACATGGCGCACCCGATCCGCTGCGGAAGGGATTCGATCCAGATCAGGGCACCCGAGTCAACCCGTTTTTCTTGGAGCTCTACCGGAATACGGCACCCGAGCTCATGGGCATGTATGCCCGCGAACATACGGCCCAGGTGACTTCTGCTGATCGGGAAGAGCGCGAAAAGTCATTTCGTACAGGCGAATTGAAGGTGCTGTACTGCTCACCGACCATGGAGCTGGGTGTCGACATCGCCAGTCTGAACGCCGTCGCTCTGCGCAATGTCCCGCCGACGCCGGCCAACTACGCTCAACGCAGCGGACGGGCAGGTCGCTCGGGCCAACCCGCTCTGGTCACCACCTACTGCGCTACTGGCAACTCCCATGATCAGTACTATTTCCGGCGCTCAGTCGACATGGTCGCTGGCTCGGTTGCGCCACCTCGCCTCGATCTGACCAATGAAGCGCTGCTGGAATCTCACCTGCAGGCGCTGTGGTTGTCCGAGACGGGTGCCGATCTGCATTCGCGGATGCCGCAGCTTCTCGAACTCGATTCCCCTGACATGCCGCTGACGTCCGCTCTGGACAAGGCTCTGCGCAGCCCGGACGCGATCAGACGTGCAACCGAGCGCGCGGGCAACGTCATCGCCCCGCTTATCGAGGATCTGCAACGCACCTCGTGGTGGCATGAGGATTGGCCCGCGACTGTGGTCGCCGCCGCACCGGAGGGGTTCAACCGGGCCTGCGACCGCTGGCGGGAGTTGTATCAGGCCGCCCTTGACGATCAGGCCGAGCAGAATCGGATCGTATTGGACGGTTCAGTGCGCAAACAGGCCCGCGCCGCCGCCGAAGGGCGACGCCGCGAAGCTGAGGGACAACTCCGCCTGCTTCGTAATGAAGACACTGACCGCAACCATTCAGATTTCTACACCTACCGATACTTCGCCAGCGAAGGATTCCTGCCCGGGTACAGCTTCCCCAGACTTCCACTGGCCGCATACATTCCGGGTGTTCGGGCAACCATCGGCAATCGTGCAGGCGGCGACTACCTACAGCGTCCCCGATTCCTCGCCATCAGCGAGTTCGGGCCCGGCGCCATCATCTACCACGAAGGCGCACGCTACGAGGTAAAGCGCATTCAGGTTCCGATGAGCACGGGAGGTATCGGCACCGTCGACACCCAGGACGCCTACCGATGTGAGTCGTGTGGCTACCACCATGTGCGTCGCCCGGGCCTCGACGTGTGTGAGAACTGCGAGGCGCCGTTGAGCGCACCGCAGTACGGGTTGATGCGTATGCAGACTGTCTTCGCGCGCCGCCGTGAACGCATCTCCAGCGACGAAGAAGAACGGCGCAGAGCCGGTTTCGAACTTCACACCTCCTATCGGTTCAGTCAGCACGGCCCACGCCTGGGGCGCTCCGACGCTGCTGTCGAGGACGCGACTGGTGGGCTGTTGTCCTTGAGTTACGGCGACACCGCGACCGTGCGGGTGACCAACGTCGGCCGACGGCGACGCAAACACCCGGCAGACCTCGGCTACTGGCTCGATACCGTCAAGGGCAACTGGCTCTCAGAAAGAGACGCCGAAGACACCACACCGCAGGACGAGTCGCTCGACGACGCCGCCGATGCGCCCACTAAACAGAAGGTGATCCCGTTCGTCGAGGACACCCGAAACATCTTGGTGTTCCGGCTCGACACCCGTGTCGCAGACGAAGTGTCCACCAGCCTGCGCTACGCCCTGGAGCGGGGGATTGAAGCGGAGTTTCAGCTCGAGGACTCCGAGCTGTCCAGCGAGACCCTTCCCGATAACGAGGGGCGCGGCCGGATGTTGTTCACCGAGTCGGCCGAGGGTGGTGCGGGTGTCTTGCGGCGGCTGCATGCAGAACCGGATGCCCTGGCAAGGGTAGCCCGGACCGCATTGGAGATTTTGCATTTCAAGCCCGACGGCACTGATATGGGCAAGGCCGAGGAAGCGCGTGAGCGTTGCGAGAAGGCCTGCTACGACTGCCTTTTGTCGTACTCGAATCAGACCGATCACGCCGGTATCGACCGGCACGTGATTCGCGATCTGCTACTGCGGCTTGCCACGGCGAACACCGTGCACGCCGTCAACGACGAACCCCGCGGCAACAAGGCTCACGACATCAAGGCTCAGTGTGATTCCGATCTGCAACGAGCGTTTATCGACTTGCTGGTGCAACACGAATTCGCTCTACCTGACAACGTTAGAACACCGGTAATCGCCGCAGGGATACGTCCCGACTTCGCGTTTAGTGTAGACGGTTCAGCAGTGGCGGTGTTCGTAGAAGACGCCGTCCCGGCGGACGCCGAAGAGGTTGAAGCCACTTTTAACAACGCCGGCTGGTCGGTCTTGCGGCTGCATCCCGGCGAGGACTGGCTTGCCCGAGTGCGCGAGCACTCCTATGTATTCGGCGATGGAAGGGTTTAGGCACCGTGGGATTCGCCCCTGGAAATCTGGTGACGGCGCGCGGCCGCGAATGGGTGGTGCTACCGGAGAGCACCGACGACTTCCTTGTGCTGCGCCCCATCGGCGGAATTGACGACGACATCGCCGGCGTACTTGCCAGCGAAGGTGTTAGCCCCGCGTCATTCCCATCACCGACACCCGATGACCTCGGCGACCACCTCAGCGCCTCATTGTTGCGCAGTGCACTTCGTATCGGATTCCGTTCCACCGCAGGCCCATTCCGGTGCCTGGCTTCCATCGCTGTTGAACCCCGCGCATATCAGATGGTGCCGCTGATGATGGCTCTACGGCAGAGTGTCGTCCGGCTGCTGATCGCCGACGACGTGGGTATCGGCAAGACCATCGAGGCCGCTCTGGTGGCCACCGAACTTCTGAAAGTTGGGGATGCCCGCGGGTTGACCGTGCTGTGCAGCCCGGCACTAGCCGAACAATGGCAGAGCGAACTGCGTGGAAAATTCGGCCTCGAAGCCGAACTTGTGCTGCCCAGCACGGTACGCCGCTTGGAGCGAGGGCTCATTGGCGCCGAGTCGATCTTTGAGCGCTATCCGGTCACCGTCGTGTCCACGGACTTCATCAAGAGTGCCCGCCGCCGCCACGAATTCCTACGTGCGTGCCCAGACCTGGTGATCATCGACGAGGTACACACCTGCGTCGCTGACTCCACCACCGCCGGCTCTGGTCGTACCCAGCGCTACGAGTTGGTCCGTGATTTGGCCGCCGACCCCTCTCGGCACCTGATTCTGGCGAGCGCCACCCCGCACAGCGGCAAGGACGAGGCGTTTCGCAACCTGCTGGGGCTCCTCGACCCGAAGCTAGCCACCGTTGACCTGGAGAAAAGAGAAGGCCGGGAATGGTTGGCCAAGCACTTCGTCCAGCGTCGCCGAGCGGACATCCGCCGGTACTTGGACGAGGACACACCATTCCCGAAGGATCGGCTCACCACGGATGTTCCCTATTCGCTAAGTCCCGAATACCACGCGCTCTTCGCCAAAGTCCTTGACTACGCACGTGAGACCGTTCGCACCGAAGATGGTGCGCTGGCGAAGCGAGTCAACTGGTGGTCAGCACTCGCACTGCTCCGCGCCCTGGCTTCCTCACCCCGTGCGGCCGCGCAGACGCTGCAGACCCGCGCTGCCACAGCAGCCGCCGACTCCCCCGAAGAAGCGGACGCGATTGGGCGCGCCATCGTGCTCGACCACTCCGATGACGAGACACTCGAGGCTGTCGATATCACGCCCGGCGCTGAGACCGACGGTAAGTCCGGCAATGCGAAGTCTCGCCGGTTGCATGCATTCCGTGCCGAGGCACTGAAACTTGAAGGCAAGGCTGACCGCAAAATCACTGCCCTGGTCAAGATTGTCAAAGAACTACTCGCCGATGGTTTCGCCCCGATCGTCTTCTGTCGGTTCATCGACACCGCCGACTATGTGGCCGAGCAGCTCACCGCATCGCTGGGCAAGAACGTCACGGTTCGCGCCGTCACCGGCACGCTGCCGCCAGCCGAGCGCATCGCCCGCATCGACGACCTAGCGGCTGCTCCCGGCCAACACGTCCTGGTCGCCACCGACTGCCTCTCTGAAGGCGTGAACCTGCAGGAGAACTTCCAAGCCGTGGTCCACTACGACCTGGCGTGGAACCCGACTCGTCATGAGCAGCGCGAAGGCCGCGTTGATCGGTTCGGCCAACGGTCCAAGACCGTACGAGCAGTGACTCTCTACGGTCGCGACAACCAAATCGACGGAATCGTGCTCGAGGTCCTCCTGCGCAAACACGAAGCGATCCGCAAAGCCACCGGTGTCGCGGTACCGGTCCCAGATAACAGTGAAGCCGTCGTCGAGGCTCTGATGGAGGGGCTGCTCCTCAGCGGCCGCAACGTCGAGCAGTTGGGCCTCGACCTCGATATCCAAGAAAAGCAGAAGGCCCTCTATACGCAGTGGGAGTCGGCGGCCGAACGGGAACGTAACGCCCAGACTAAGTACGCCCAGCACGGCATTAAACCTGAGGAAGTCGCCGCGGAACTCCAAGAGACCCGCGAAACACTCGGAACCAACGCCGAAGTCGCTGAGTTTGTGGATCATGCGCTGCGGGCGCTGCGCTCCACCGTGACCACACCGGACTCAGGCTTGACTGCCACCCTTGGGCCGCTGCCACTGGGCTTGCGTGATTCGTTTCCCCCGGGGAGAAATGACCCGCTGAACTTCGCCAATGAGCTTCCTGTTCGTCGCGGCGACGCAGTCCTCAACCGCACCGATCCATCCGTGGAAGCGGTCGCCCACTACGTTCTCGAATCCGCGCTTGACGCACACCTACCGGCCGATCAGCGGCCCGCCCGGCGCTGCGCTGTCATCCGGACGACGGGGGTATCGACCCGCACCACCTTGTTGATCATCCGCTACCGCTTTCATCTCCAGCTTCCCTCACGCTCAGGCACCCGTGAGTTGGTGGCCGAGGACGTAGCGACACTGGCCTTCGAAGGATCGCCCGCTAAGCTACATTGGCTCTTACCCGAATCGGTGACACCGCTGATGCACGCCCGGCCGTCGGGGAATGTGCCTGGGCCGCAAGCGTCCCAGTTCCTCGCCCGCGCCCTCGACGGCCTGCCCGATATCGCGAAACACCTCGCCGACCATGGTGAGGAGCTCGCCGGCCAACTACTGGAATCGCACAGACGCGTCCGGCAGGCGGCGGCCGAGGTCGTGCGAGGTTTGAAGGTCAATGTCGAGCCCGGCGCCGACGTACTGGGTGTCTTCGTGTTCGTCCCGCCGACGGGAGCTGACACGTGAGCGTGGACACCCCAGCTTCGACGTTTGTCGGCGTGCGCGTCCAGGGCGGATTGCTGCCCGCCGACCTGCTGGCCAAACTGATCACCGGACACGGTCCAGACGGCCTGTCGTCGAAGGACTTCCACCTCGCCACCGGCGAGACGGTGCGCGACGCCGCCAACCGGGTGTGGTCGTACCTGCGGGGAGCCTGGACTACCTATCGGCACGCTCTTGCGGCCTTGCCCGAGAGCGACGCCGCGACCGCGCTAACGCGAGAACGCTTCCTCCTAGTGCTGCTCGACCAACTCGGCTACGGACGGGTACCCCTGACCGGCAAGGGCGGGTTGCACGTAGGGGAGCGCAGCTTCCCGGTGTCACATCAGTGGGCCAGTGTCCCAATCCATCTCCTGGGCCGAGTTGCATTGGACACCCGAACCAAAGGCATGGCTGGGGCCGCGGGCGCATCGCCGCAATCGATGGTGCAGGAACTGTTGAACAGATCCGACGACTACCTGTGGGCCATCCTGGCAAACGCCAACACCGTTCGGTTGCTGCGCGATTCCACCTCGCTGGTGGGATCGGCCTACGTCGAGTTCGACCTGGAGGCAATCTTCGACGGCGATCTGTTCGCCGACTTCCTCCTCATGTACTCGCTGTGCCACGAATCCCGCCTCGAGCCGCGCGATCCAGAAGTAGGTCCGGCCTCCTGCTGGTTGGAACATTGGCGACAAGACGCAGTCGAATCAGGCTCCCGCGCACTCAACCTGCTGCGCGACGGGGTTATCGAGGCACTACAAACTCTCGGCTCCGGATTTCTCACCCACCCCGACAACGCACAGATGCGCCAAGACCTCGCCGACGGTGTCATCACCATCCACGACGTCAACCACGCTCTGCTGCGGGTGACCTATCGGCTGCTCTTCACCTTCGTCGCCGAAGACCGCGGCGCGTTGCTCGATCCGGCCGCCGATCCGCAGATTCGCCGCCGCTACCTCGACTACTTCTCCACTGAGCGGCTGCGTCGCACGTCCCGGCGCCGACGCGGTGGCCGATACGGCGACCGTTGGGAGGCGCTGAAGGTCGTGTGGCGCGGGCTCGGCAGCGTCGACGGACTGCCCGAACTCGGCTTGCCGGGGATCGGAGGTCTCTTCGACTCCGGTGAGCTGGACTACCTCATGGCCTACTCACTGAGTAACGAGGCGCTTCAGTCCGCCGTGCGTTCACTATCGCTGGTGCGCGAACCCCGATCGCAGATATTGCGGGTGGTCGACTACCGCAACCTTGGAGCCGAGGAACTGGGCAGCATCTACGAATCACTGCTGGAATTCATGCCCAGCTGGGACCCGGCCACCAAGGTCTTCGCGCTGTCCATTTCCTCCGGCAATCAGCGCAAGGACACTGGCTCGTACTACACACCCACCTCCTTGGTGGAGTCGCTGCTCGACACTGCCCTGGATCCGGTCTTGGACGAAGCCGAGAAGTCCGAGGATCCCGAACAGGCGCTGCTCAGCGTTACCGTGTGTGACCCCGCTTGTGGCAGTGGCCATTTCCTCGTCGGAGCAGCCCGCCGGATCGGCAAACGGATCGCGGCTATCCGAACAGGTGACCCGGAGCCTGCGCCCGAATCGGTGCGTTCGGCGATGCGCGACGTGGTGGCTCGCTGCATCTACGGGGTGGATGTCAATGAGCTGGCTGTGGAGCTGGCCAAAGTGTCCCTGTGGGTGGAGGCCCTCGACCCTGGACGGCCCCTGACGTTCCTGGACGCCCAAATCAAGATTGGCAACGCCCTTGTCGGCGCGACACCCAAACTTCTCGCCGATGGACTGCCTGACGAGGCGTTCAAGCCGATCGAGGGCGACGACAAGAAGATCACCTCAACGTTGGCAAAACAGAACAAGGCCGAACGCAGCGCCCAGGGCAGCCTCTTCGACGTCGACTTGGTCGCGGCCAACACCAAACTTGCCCAGCAGATCGAGCAAGTAGTCGCCGCCCCGTCGCTATCACTGGCGGATGTGCACGTCCAGCAGCAACGGCTGCGCGCTTACACCGACTCCGGCGGCTACCGTCAACAACGACTGACCGCCGACGCCTGGTGCGCAGCATTCGTCTGGCCGAAGAGCACCGGGGCGCCGACTGCGATCACTCACCGCGTCATCGCCGGGCTCATCGACGGCGACGACAAGCTCACCGACAGATCCCGCGCCGAGGTGCAACGCCTCGCCGCTCAATACCGATTCTTCCACTGGCACTTGGAGTTTCCGCACATTTTCCCGACCACGGATGGCCGGGGTGACACCGTGAACCCCGCCACCGGTTGGTACGGCGGTTTCTCGGTGGTGATCGGCAATCCGCCATGGGAGCGGGTGAAGCTGCAGGAGCAGGAGTTCTTCGCCTCTCGGGATCCGGAGATCGCTTCTGCTCCCAGCGCTGCAGCGCGTAAACGCCTGATTGCCGCGTTACCCCAGACCAACTCTGCTCTCCACCATCAGTTTCTTGCACAAAGTCGGCGATCGGAAGGTATTTCCCACTTCATCCGAATGTCAGGGCGTTTTCCATTCACCGGTCGCGGCGATATAAACACCTACTCTATTTTTGCTGAAGATTGCCGAGACATTCTTGGCGAGCGAGGCAGGTTGGGCATCATAGTTCCAACCGGAATAGTGACAGAATCGACAACGCGGGAGTTTTTCCGTTCCCTTGTCGATTCGTACTCTCTAGTTTCCGTCTTCGGCTTTGATCATAGAACCAAGTATTTCGATTCGGTCCAGATGTATTTCTGTCTGTTAACGGTCGCAGGCCGAGCAATCAGATCCGAAGGATTTGATCTCGCCTTCGGCTTGATGGTAACTGAAGATTTGTCGATACCGGACCGATTGTTCCGTCTGAGCAGTAACGAAATAAAATTATTGAGTCCGAATACGGGAACGTGTCCAGTATTCAAAAGTCGTCGCGATGCTGATATCGCAATAAAGATTTATAAACACATTCCGGCACTGGTCGTTGAGGATGCCGACGCCGGTAATCCGTGGCACGTTAAATTCACGCAAATGTTCCATATGACAAATGATGCGCATCTATTTCGAACCCAGGAAGATTTAGAAGCGGAAGATTTCATCCTCAGGGGTAATGTATTCCTGCAAGGACGGCACGTGATGTACCCCCTGTATCAGGGTATGATGTGTGACTTCTATAATCACAGGGCAGCGGATATCGTGCGGAGCGCGACAGCTCAGAAGAGGCAAAATCAGCCCCGTTATTTGGGCAGTGTCGATCTGAATGACCCGGAAAGATACGCTTTACCGCGATACTGGGTGGCAGCAGAAGAAATTAAGGCGGATTTTGATTGGACTCTTGCGTTTTCCAGTATCACGGGTACCGCGAACGAGCGGTCCTTAATTGCATACGCCTTGCCGAAGTGCGCGGCAGGTAACAGTATGCCGCTGATAAGTTGCGTTGATGGGAGCTTATTGCTGGCCGCGTTATGTTCTTTTGTCGTTGACTACTCGGTGCGCCAGAAAATCGCCGGGGTTAATCTTAATTATGGATTCATCCGCCAGCTGCCGATACCTCAGCCCGAGCTTCTTCAAAGGCCAGCTCCTTGGAGCGGTCAGGAGAATCTTAGTGAATGGCTTCGTCGTCGAGTCGTCGAACTTGTTTTCACCGCCTACGACATGGAGGCTTTTGCGGTGGAAAATGGCTTTGGTGGGGAGCCCTTTGCGTGGGATGAAGATAGGCGTGAATTACTAATGCGAGAGGTTGATGCGGCATTTTTTAATCTGTATGCGGTTGATCGAGGAGACGTCGACTACATCATGGAGACATTCCCGATCGTGAAGCGCAAGGACATCGCCGAACACGGCGAGTACCGCACCAAGCGGTTGATTCTGGAGATCTACGACGCCATGGCAGAGGCCGAAGCCACGGGCGTTCCGTATGTGTCGCCGTTCGACAAGGTAGGTAAGAAGTGAGCTTGAAGGGGATGTCGTAGTGCCCGAGGTCGAGGTTGGAACGTTTGGCCAGCCTGCCGCCAACGCGGTGGAGGCTGTCGGTCGACGTCTCATCGAGGTTGGGTTGGGCGGGGACGGTTCGCTGCTGACACCCGGCGAACCCATCTGGACGTTGGCGCATTTGGACGAGCTCAAAAGGGACTATGTCGATAAGCCTGACATGGGGACCGAAGGGTTTTTCGAGAAGCTGGAGCGCCAACTTGCGGGTGCCTCGCCTGCCGTCATCCAGCTGTACGCGGAGCTGCTAATACTCAACGTGTTGCCGATCGAAAACGTCGGTGGGGTTCTCAAGGCCAAGCAGGTTCAGAGCGTACTCAACTTGAGCGCCGACCCGGTCGCCCTGCCCGACGAGGTGAAGGCTGCGCTACTCGCCGGCGGCGTATTCCACGGTGGGCAAGCCTTTACCACCTATAGATGGGCGCAGATTGCCTACCTAATCCAGTTCGCTATTCACTTCAAGAGTCTGCCTGGACAGCGAAGACTTGACGCTCTCGCCGAACCGTTGATCTTCCGTGAGGAAATCACCGCAGTTCCAACCGGGCAGGCGGCTCAACGTCAGGCATTGCTGTACCTAGCTTTCCCTCGCTTCTATCTTCCGGTCGTCAAGATGGAACACCGCTCAGCAATTCGAGATGGGCTCGCCAGCCGCTACCTGACAGATTCTTCCGGGGATCTCGACGTCGACCTCGCACGCATCTATGACGCAGTCGTACAAGAAGAGGGCAGGCACGTCAGTCTCTACGACAAGCCGTGGAGCGATATGTGGAAGAAGCCCGCGAAGCCTGACCCCGAGCCTACGGACCAGGTCCAGCACGCGTGGAAAGTCCACGGGTCCAACGTCAAAGGCCAGGACATGGTTCCGACCTGGAGGGCGAAGCAGTCGGTATCACTGGCGGCAAGCTTGCTGCGGCCGATAGACGCGGACGTTATCCGGGAAGAGCTGAAGGCATTCGTTGACGAGGACTATCGGTCGTCCGGTTATGCAGCCCGCCAAGAAAAGTTCGACGAGTTCTACACGTTCCTCAAGCGCGTGCATCCGGGCGACCTGGTTGTGACGATCAGTCAAGGGATGGTTAACTTCGGCACCGTGACCGGACCGGCCGAGTTCACGTCGAGCAGCGACGGGCGATCGAACCTGCGCCGTTCGGTCAAGTGGTACGAGCGTCCCTGCCTGTGGTCTGAGATCCCCAGCGATATCGCCGCACGTCTCAGTGCGCAGGGCGAAGTCCTTGATCTGAGCCAACACCTGGAAGAACTGCTAGCACTGGCCGAACGCAGACCACGTCGGCCCGGGCCGACAGCGGTGCACCTTCCCAACGCCACCCAGGAACTCGCCGACCGTATCCACGTGGGACTCGACTGGCTGCAGGACTGCGTTGAACTCCTCCGCGACCGTCGGCAACTCATCTTCTACGGCCCGCCTGGGACTGGAAAAACCTACATCGCACAGCAACTCGCATGGCACGTCACCGACAAGGCGAACGTCAAACTCGTCCAGTTCCACCCCGCTTACTCCTACGAGGACTTCTTCGAGGGTTTCCGCCCCCAGGGTCAGGGTGACGGCGGGCAGATCGGTTTCACCCTGAAGGCCGGGCCGCTGCGCTCGCTGGTCGACAAGGCCGCCGAGAACCCCGAAGCTGCATACGTCCTCATCATCGACGAGATCAACCGCGGTAACCTGCCGAAAATCTTTGGCGAGCTGTACTTCCTGTTGGAGTACCGCGACCAAGCCATCGACCTGATGTACTCCTCGGACAGTGCTGAGCCTTTCTCCCTTCCCAAGAACATCTTCGTAATCGGCACGATGAACACCTCCGATCGCTCCATCGCACTAATTGACACGGCTCTGCGGCGGCGCTTCGCTTTCCTTCCGCTTCATCCGTCGGAGCAGCCCACCAGTGGCATCTTGCGCAGTTGGTTGGCCTCCAACGGATACGACAGCACCCTTGCTGAGCTTCACGACGCACTCAACTCGCGAATTAGCGACGCTGACTTCAAAATCGGGCCGTCCTACTTCATGCGCGAGAAAATCGCGTCCGATACGACCGGCAAAGCTCTTGAACTCATGTGGCGCACTGACATTCTGCCACTGCTCGAAGAACATCATTTCGGTGACCGCAACATCGACGTGGCCGGCCGATACGGATTGCCCGCCCTCAGGAAGAGCCTCGTTGCGACGTCCGCCGTAGAAGTTGAAGACCTCCCCCTCCCCGGACCGAGTGACGATGATGCCGACGCCGCTGATCCTTACTGAGGGCGGCCCGGCGCAGCTAGTTGAACTCACCGGCGCGGAATACCGGGCGCTGAACCAACTTGGTATCGTCGCCGTCACGCCGACGCTCGACGAAGGTTTGTTCGAGGTGGTTGCTGCACGCAAGGTGGGGGCCGTTGCCATCGGCGACCGCCAGGTCATCGTGCGCCCGAAGATCACCGACCTCAATCGGCTGCTCTTTCTGCTCGGGTATGCCCGCAACCCGCAGGTCTGGCGCGACGAGTCGATCCAAGTGGACCCTGCCGACGAATTACTCCCTGCGGTCGCAGAAGCGTTCGCCCGCATAGCCACCCGTGCCGTCGAACAGGGACTGCTGCAGGGCTACCGGACAATCACCGATGCGCTCCCGGTGCTTCGGGGACGAGTCCTGGCCGGGGAGCAGATGAGCCGGCACTACGGACTGCCCGTGCCGATTGCCGTCCAGTACGACGACTTCACCGTCGACATTGCCGAGAACCAACTGTTGGCCATGGCTACGCTGCGGCTGCTGACGGTTCCGCGCATCAGTTCCCCGGCGCGGCGGCTGCTGCAGCGACTGCGCCGCACGCTGTTGGAGGTCTCGGTGCCGCCACGAGGAGCGCCGACGCCCCGTTGGCAGTCAAGCCGCCTCAATGCCCGATACGATGCAGCGCTGCGGCTGGCTGAGATCGTTCTGGCAGCCGAGTCCTTCGAGCATCGTCTCGGCGATATGACGGTCACCGGATACATGTTCGACATGTGGAAGATCTTCGAGGACTTTGTGACCACCGCGTTGTCCGAGTCCCTGAATCGCTCTGGCTGGCAATGTGAAACGCAGGCCCTGCTGCATCTTGATGAGCAAGGGCGAACCGAGATGAAGCCAGACCTGCTGTGCCGTCGCGGTGAATCGCAGGCCGCCGTCGTCGACGCGAAGTACAAAGCGGAGCGGCCGGATGGCTTCCCGAACGCTGATCTGTACCAGATGTTGGCGTACTGCACCGTTCTCGGCCTCAGCGAGGGCCATCTGATTTATGCCAAGGGCAATGAGGAAGGAAGGACCCACATGGTGCAGAAAGCCGGCATCACGATCCACTGCCGGGCACTCGATCTGGGACTGGACCCGGCGACTCTTTTGCGCCAGGTTGACCAAATGGCGCGAGCGGTTGCACACGCAAGCGCAGACGACGTGCCGGAGTTGATCGGGCTTTAATGGCGTTCAATTCAATGGTCAGAGACAACAGAGGATAGGGAAGTGGCAGAGGCAACGACATTTCGGCTAGACACCGCAGATCTCGCGATTGGAAACGGATGGCATGTCGAATCCGTGCTGCGTACCGATGAATTCAGCAAGGCCGGAGTGACCATCGAGGTCCAGTACTCCGCAGACGATGAAATCAGCAGCCTCGTCCGGTCGAGGGAAGGGGGCGCTGATGAGGTCTATGGCGCCGATTCACCCGGGAAAGCTGAGCGGCTGAGGATTTGGCTCGGGGTGCGAAAGGATGCTGGTGTCCAGCAAGCTGTGCACCTAGGCAAGATCCCAAAACACCTCGTCCCGAAGGCCGGCGACTGGACCCGTGACGAGTTTGTAGCTGCCGTTAAAGATCCGGGTGACCGCGCCTTTCTCCAAAGGCTGCTGGAACTGGTCGATGCCAACAGCGGACTCGCCTCACAGGAGCTCCCGTTCAGGCTGTACTTCGGCAGAAACCCAGGCGGCGCGATGTTCGTCTATCCATTCGGGCGCCGCCATCCGCCATTCAAGTTCTCCGTGAAGGATGGGCAACTGTTGATCTCCGGCTGCTGGAACACGTTTGAAGACCTCAAAGGCCACACAGGCTTCGCCGAACTCGCGTCTATGCTCGACCTCGATGAGAACG
>Ga0247837_1003843_pt1 | contig 25391 bp, 21 predicted proteins | sample LaCtaG_2_FD_187115 | JGI IMG/M metagenome (GOLD analysis project Ga0247837, IMG submission 187115) | Freshwater microbial communities from meromictic Lake La Cruz, Castile-La Mancha, Spain - LaCruzMarch2015_14.5m | ecosystem: Environmental > Aquatic > Freshwater > Lake | place: Spain: Castile-La...
TGGAGATGATTGACAGTCAGGTTGCAGGACTTGCAGTGGCAGCCATAGCTAAATGTGGCTTCTAGGCTTACTATGCTCAAACCTCCAGAGTTTGTGATTTCCGCTTAGTGAGAACTGCTGAGGAGTCCGGGGTAAGGGAAGTAGTGAAGGTAGGCGCAATAGACTCAACCACTCACCTTCAGCCTAAGTGGAATCGCAATATAAGCGAGAATTCACAGAAATCAGATAACACGAGCACAAGCTGATGCGGGAAGTGAACCAGCGGCAAGAGAGCCGCTTGTAGTCTGGGTTGCAGTGCAAGTCTGCATGTTTGAAGTATGTGGTGCTCGAAGTCGCTAAGCGGAACTAGCGTACGAAATTCATATGCAAGGAATTATGGAGAAGTCAAGAGGTACTCGCACGACGAAAATGATGTGGATATCCTTCACGCAGGAAGACATAACAGCAAAAATGACTGGGCAACCTTAAGGCTTGGATCCACTCTGCCATTGCCCAGCAGCAAGGTGATCCAATGCACGGGTATCTGCGGCAGTTAGAATGATTTCCCTATGAAGACCTAGGAGATTTCTGTCTGCGAAGCTTCAGCACCACTCTAACTTTAGACTAGGAAAGAGTAGGTCTCTAGGCTGAACTTCTGCACTTCCCTACAGCTGGCAATAAGGACGAGGGAGCCCACTAGGAGAGGCTGCTGAGTGCTGCAACTGCCTTGTTTAGTGTCGTAGAGGCGGAACTCTCGCTCCGTCTCGATCTTCCAACGTGCCATCTGCTTATTACCCGTGACCAGACATAACTCCCCATGGGCAATGAAGGCAACTGACGGTCGCGCTCTGAGTTGAGGAGGCAGAGAGACGGGCAGCACTGCAAACACCTCTGTGTCTGCATTGAAAGTCTCCACTGCTTGCACCCCAGCTGAAGCGAGGTAGAGGAGGGAGCGGAAGTGGCAGGGAGTGAAGTAGCCTCTGGGGTGTTTCATGCTGCTGATCTGAGTCCAACGTGTGTCTGAGAGCTGCATCTTCTCACAGCTGCCCAGTCGCTCTTCATTGATTTCATTAAAGCCCCCCAACACGTAGAAGTGGGCATTCACCTTCGCTAGTCCTGCGAAGACTCTGGGAGTGGAGAGGAAGGGCAGAGGGCTGAGTTGGAAGGAGGAGAGGTCGAGGGAGTGCACAGCAGAGGAAGACGGGTAGGTTCCTCCCACACACAGCAGCTGGTTTCGACCTGCTTCGATAAAGCTCCCTCCATCCAAATTGACAGACAGAGTGCCTGTGGAGACATTCTGAGACTGGATGTCATACAAGAAGGCTGTGTTTTCCCAAACTCCAGCCATTGTTGTGGGAGTTTGAGGCAACTCGGCTTCTTCAGGCTGGACCAGAGAGACACAGACTTGCTGCATAGAGGGTCTGTCTCTTTCTTCGTAAGCCAGCATGCTCCCAATCAGCCGCTTGAACCCTGCAGAGCAGGGCAGTGCCTCCACCGTCCTGCCCACTGCCTCCTGCATTCGCTCTGCTGTGACTAGTGCGTAGGGGGAAGTGAGAGTAGCCATATGCAGGAGGGAGGCCCCCAATGCAAACACATCAGCCTTGAAGGCATTGTACAGGGACCCTCTCATACAGGCCTCCCGCAGTTGGGGACTCATGTAGCGGTCATCTCCTGCACAGCTCTTTGTATATGAGGTCTGTCGCTTTTCGAAGAAACAGCCGAAGTCTCCCAACTTGAAGGTGTGTGCAGTCCTGAACACGTTGTCAGGCTTCACGTCCCTGTGAGCGATGCCCTTGCTGTGTGCACAGGCCAGCACACTGGCAGTTTGCTGCAGAAACTCCCTCATTTCCTGCTCTGAGTATCTCTTCCCAGCCTCGATTTCCTTCCCTACGCTAGTGTCCAGAGCCTCCAATACGTGATAGATGAAGCAGTTGGTTTTGTCTATCTTCATCTTCACTTCCAGCACGTCGCAGGCATTGGGGTGCTGCACCTTGGCCTGAAAGAGAGCTGCATTCAGGCAGGCATTGATTTGTTCTTGAGTGCCTGCATCGTCGAGGATATGAAATTCGTGTTCCTTGAGGACCACAGGACGGTTGTTGCGAGCGAGGGAGGTGGCTTGGTAGAGGGTCACGAAGGTCATGTGGTTGTAGGCGAGGCGCTCCCCTAGCTTGTAGCCGTCCATTTTTACAGAAACCCTAGTCCTCGTATAGATAGGCTGAACTCTGTTAATTCTCTCACAGACACTGTAGGTTTAATGCAACAAGTGTACTACTAGTGTAGACTAAAGGTTGATTGTGTGTGCATGAGAGACAGTTGAAATGACCTCTATGCACAAGATCAAGCTATTCAGATATCAGAATCTCTAAGGACTACTGTCATGCAGATATCAAGCTACAGCTGAAAAGATAGCACTAGCTAACCGTGGCTGGAAGCTATGCAAGCAGAGTTTTTCCACACGTGTTTATGACTAGTTAGACCTGTTTTTCGCATTGCTAGACGTCTGGAGCACGATTAATTCTGTCTCAATTCATTAGGATCCAAGCACACACAATGTAGACTGTACAACCCAATATCTGCAAATGCCCTCTCCTCACTAATCAGAATTAAATGTAAGGAAACTCGATGTTATTTTGGAATGTATTTGAAGGCACCACAGAACCTTTCAAGTAGATTAAGGAATTCATCTGCCTTATTTATGAAATTTACTTGCTACAATGTTTGGGAATGAGACATATTAATCCCTCGCAGTCAAAAATCCTTAGAAGGGGAATGAATTGCAGCTTAGCATTTGAGTGTTTCCGTGCACTTGGGTATGCATTGGCCAAAGCAGCAAGGTGAAGGTCAAGTACAGGAACTGTGAAGTTTAATTTGGAGAGCAATGATAGGACTGCGATGGAGTATGGGATTTTCAAAGGTAGGTCAAATGGCACTTGCATCACGAGTATCCCGCAGGTGGGAGTGTACAGTCCTACTAGAGTGAAGATGTTCAGATTTAGCCAAGAAATGTGAGTGGCGGAACTACCACTGCGCTGGGGGGAAATAGTCCCTGGCTGTTTCTATACATGTATGTTACTGTTTTGACTATGCAGTTGACAATCATCAGAAAGAAGTGTCTACACTAGGAGGACTACTTGACAAATTCCATTTCGAGGGAAATGCTGCCTCAATATTTGTCTCAACATGCAAACTCAAAGGAGCAGACAAGCTGGAAATCTGCATTTAGCCACTAACTTGGGTATTGTTTCCCTCTCAGTAAGTGCCTCCTACTACACAGTGTAAGTAGCCAGACTGTTTCTCTGGTGCTTTCGCAATGATTGAAAGAACCGGTGGACTGAATCCAATAAGCCTGTGGTCTAAGCTAACTACTAGGCTCGAAGGACGACCGAGATTTCTTAGGAGGCGAAGTTCTGCGCCGCGGCACGGCAAACATAGTTGTGAACTTGTTCCCGGCATTGAAGTAATCTTTGATGATGCGTGCAGCTTTCTGGGGAGACACGTCTGCCCGTCCGCGGAGCGATTCCTGCACAGCTTGGTTCGCCATTTTGCCTAGCAGCGAAGAGTGGCGCGTCGCTCCATCCGTCTTCTTGGTTTCCAACTTGTCCAATTCCAGAGGCGTGTAGATGTCCACGAACTCATCAATCTGCATGAAGCCGCCGCCCACACGAACTGCTTAGCACTCACTGATTATTTTGCCGTTCTCCATCTTGATGAAGACACGCTTGGAGCCGAACACGTAAATACCCTGATCCTCGCGCAGGAACGGCACGTCCAGTGGCTTGCTACGAGCATTGCAGTACTCAGAGATGGCCAAGTCCACAGGGTCGTCCTTGACGGGGATGTAGGTAGGATGCTGCCGCTGCAGCTCTGTCACCATGCGGCGGAGGATGTCGATTTCGAACTCCTTGTCTTCGGTGAGTTCTCGCAACTTCGTGACCAGACTGTTGGCAGCGAGTCCCCGCTCGCTTTGTTGCAGTAGACTCTGGGCCATGGCTCCTAGTTCTCGCAGCAGTTGGTCTTTCATCGCTACGTTCATCTCGTTTTGAGTGGTGACTGTCTCATGCATCTGACTCAAGTCTTCCTGCACACACAACATCTGCTCCAGCGTAGCAATGTTCGAAGTGAGTTCCAACTTCTCCCGAGTGAGTTGTTGCACTTCAGTTGTGCGTGCTTGCAACTCAGTGGCTTGCTGACTTGCTTCGCTTTGAGTGCGAGTCTCGTTGCTCCGTACCTTCGCATTCAGAGTCGCCAGTTCATCCAATTGTCGCTGGAAGGTTGCAGCACTGTCCTGCAACTTTGCCTCCAAGCCCTGGGCTGAAACCTGAAGACGCTCAGCTACTCCACGTACTTCTGTCACTGAGCGAACTTGATTATTGAGAGCCGCCATTTGGGCCTCTACCTGGGCCAGGCGTCCTTTCAACTGGAGTGCTTCCTGAGTGACACGGTCCGTATCAGCTTTTTGAGAAAGCAGGGATGTTTGTACCCGGTCAAGCTCAGTCTGAAGTGACAGTTTCTCAGAGAGCAGACGAGAGTGAGCGGTTTGAGCCTCCTTAGCGCGTTGTTCGAAGTCCTGAGTAGATTTGGTCAGGTGCTGGCGCAGTGTTTGGCGCTGCAGCTCGGCTTCTTTGAGTTCTGCCTTTAGCGCTTCCAAGTGAGCTTTCATTTGGATGAAGTTTCCCTGCTCTGCCTGCGCCTTAGCAAGCTGGCCCTGAGTGAGAGCAAGTTGAGCCTGCAACTGTTCCTCAGAACTGCACTTCTCACGGAACTGCAACAGTTGTTTGCGCAGTGCTTCCACTGCACTTTGGCGCTCGGCAGCCAGTCTGCTCAGTTCATCACTCTGCTTAGCGCTCTGCGTTTGCAGCTCCTCAGTAGTTTCCAATACTGAAGCCTCGAGAGTACGTCTGAGCTCCTGGCTGGTTTCAAGCTGTGCCCGCAAGTTCTGTATTTCTCTTTGCATCACTTGCAGCACTTTTAGCTTTTCATTGAGGCCCAGCAAGACCATGCGAACGTGGTCAGCGTCAGGTGCGGAGAGCCCTCCAGCTTGGTTTCGAAAGACCTTGGGCAGCTCCAATGCCAAGGCCTCCACGTCAGTTGCTGGGAGTTCTCCTTGTTCACTTTGCTCCAAAGCAGCTGCCACTTGCTTATAAACTGCCACGCTTTCTGCCAAACTTTGAAGTTCATTCTGCTGAGAAGCAGTTAGGCGCTCCAAAAACTCGCAGCGAGGACAGGCTGGCAGGCCTTCGGGCAGGTCTGGACGCTTGCGAGGACTAGTGCGCTGTCGCCGAGCTGCCACTTCCTTCAGAGACACAGCCAATCGAAGGCGAGGTTGCTGCTTGGAAGGACTGCCCACAGCATTAACCTTGAACCACATGTCGAAATCACCTTCCAGGACCGTGGGAAATTGATCACCCACTGAAAACTCCACAGTACCCAGCTCGTCTGAGTCACTTAGTAGTTGAAGCCGCATGACATCCTCACCACTCAACCGTTCTTCTTCAAAGACCAGCGGCGTCTCCATAGGGAAGGAGTTGCGCTGACTAGCTCCGTGAAGAGTCGCCTGCACTGCGGTCACTCTGCTCCCAAACGGTCTGCTCACTTCCACAACTGTCAGTTCCAGCTGATGAACGACTCTCTGCATTATAATGGACGACTTCGCTTACTCCGAAGAGGAGCCAGAAGCAGCAGAACAGCCCCGGCCCGTGATCCTGGCGCCTACTGTGAGTTTACCCATTCCAGCTGTACACGCACCTCCAGTCTGGAAGCCTAATCATCTCACAGGCTTCGTGGAGCAGCACTCCATGGACCGCTTCGACTTCAACAACCAGTTCTACACCTTCGAAAACTACAAGTACGCAGCGCATCCCAGTGCTCAGCACCAAGGGGAGTACGTGGCCAGAGCCAATGTCCAGCCAGAGTCGGATCTGCCTACTGTCTACCAGAAAGCACCCACTGCCAATCGAGACTTTCGCCAGCGTGAAAAACTCGCTAGAGTGCGGAATGATGACCCCAGCAGTGGAGATTTCCTGGGTCCTTGGGCCTACTACCCTTCAGAGCGGGGAATTCAGGAGGCCAAGATGCAGGAAATTAGCGAGGAGCAAAAGCAGCGACTGGCTCAGCTAGAAGAGCGCAGACGCAGAAAGGTGCAGGAACACAAAGACAACCCAGAGGTGCTTGACTACGAACAGACTGAACTGGTCATCAATGAAGCCCGAGTGCTGCGTGGGGATTTGCCGGCTGACTACCAAGGACGCGGACTGCTCGAGCCGCCCTCTGAATGGAAGCATAACCCCACTGCACCCTGCTACCTGCCCAAGCAGTGTTCCAAGACACTTGCAGGACACACCAAAGGCGTGCAGTGTGTTCGCTTCTTCCCTGGCTATGGCCATGTGTTGCTGTCCTGTTCACTTGACCACACTGTGAAGTTGTGGGATGTCCATAACAGCTATAAGTGCGTGCAGACCTACATGGGCCACACGAATGCAGTCCGCGATATTGTGTGGAGTGCGGATGGCACTCAGTTTTTGTCTTGCTCCTACGACCGTCTTATACGCCAATGGGATGCAGAGACTGGACAAGTGCTCAACACCTTTTCTTGTCGCCGAATTCCCTACTGTCTTCGCTACAACCCAAAGGACTCTAACACCTTCATAGTCGGCACGGCCAACAAGCGCATCAACCAATACGACACGAATTCGGGCAAGAAAGTGCTGATCTATGACGAGCACTTGGGAGCTGTGAATGCAATGTGCTTCGTGGACGATGACAAGCAGTTCGTCTCTTCTTCTGACGACAAGAAAGTCTTTCTGTGGGAGTTCGGCATCGGAGTCGTCATGAAGCATCTGAATGAGCCGAACATGCACGCGCTACCTTACCTTGCACTGCATCCGAATGCTCGTCACTTCGCTGCTCAGTCGCTTGACAACTCAGTGCTGGTGTTCGAAGCGTGCGGGGGCTTCCGACACAACCGGAGAAAGAAGTTCAAAGGGCATGTGAATGGCGGGTTCGCTTGTGCGCTAAGCTTTTCACCCGATGGAGAGTTCCTAGCGAGTGGCGACAGTCTGGGGCGGACTTGGCTGTGGGAGTGGAAGACTACCAGAAACCTGCGCATGCTCACAGCTCACCCTGACAACGTGTGCATCGGTCTGGACTGGCATCCGCTGCAGCCATCGCGCCTCGCTACGTGTGGGTGGGACGGAGTGATCAAGGTGTGGGACTAGTAACACTAAGGCACAGAGGCTGCTGACTGCGAGGCTTCACTTTCAGGCCAAATCTGCTCCAGGTGCAGTGCAGGCACAGCTGCGGGCTTCACCATTGTGCGCGGAGGTCCCTCCACCAAGGGCTCGCTTTCACTGGCCGAGTCAGCAGGACTGAATTCCTCTTCGTAGATCTCGTCCACTGGAACTCCTCTGCGTTTGAGCGCCAACAGGAGACGCAGCAGCTTCTTTTCTCGGGAACGCATGTCTTGCAGGTCTAAGTCCATGCGAGCGAATAGACGCTGGTAGCTGCTGTTTTCTGACACCAGGAACTGCCAAGTGCGCAGGTCTTTGGGCAGAGTGGACACGTCCATACGTTCGAGTGCCTGCCACTTGTCCTCCAACTCCTCACAGGCTGCATCTCGTTCGTCCAAACTGCGACTCAGCTCGACATTCTCCTTCGCCAGCTTTTCCAGCTTGCGGAGAAGCAGTTGCTTGTCTTCGCGTTCCTGCTTCAAAGCTGTTTCCGCCTCTTTCAGCTGCAGAGTGAGGTGTGTCATTTCACTACTCTCCCGGATGGACTCATCATAGGCAGACTTGATTTTAGCAAGCAGAGGACCGAAGGGCTTGTCCAGGCGGATGGCTTCCTGGAACACCTCCGAGTACACATCCAAATGCGCACCACTTTGCACCTCGCGCAGACGCTCTGTGAGCTTCAAGTCCAAGCGCTGGGCACTTCGGTCTCGGTCCAGTACACTGGTGAGGTGGGAACTGTAGGTGTACTGATGCAGAGGAGGCTGGGGCGGCCTCAGTTCTGCGCCGGGTGACAGACCGCGAGTTCTCCTCACTCTGGTAACGAGAGTCTGGGAGTAGGGAGAGCCTTTGTGAGAGAGAGACTGCTGCGAAAACGAAGAAGACAGACGAGCTTTCGGAAGACGAGGTCTGGACATATATGTCGCACTATCGTGCTAAGCGAGTGAAAAGCCCAGAACGGACCATTAGTTAGTGACCTAATGGTGATAGTATGAAGTGCCTTGCTTTGCTGCTGCTCGGCCTAGCACTGGCTATTGACTGCCCTGCTGTCAGCTGCACCAGTTTGAGCTCTGAGTTGTGTGCTAGCAGGGCTGGCAACTCCCTCCAAATCAACTCCAACGGCTGTCCAGCAGGAACTCAATGCAGCGCTGCCTCCACCTATCAATGGTGGTTCACACTGGGCGGCTCGCTGACTTCCGCCTGCATCAACACTCCCCCAACAAGCAATACTGCTTGGACTGCTCGGACTTGCAGAAACAAGCAGTCCAGTCGCAACTTCAAAAGCCTCAGCCCCTTGGTATTGTGCTCCACTGACCAGGACTGTGTACTGCAGGACGGCTCCTACGCCAGTGGCTCCTGCATTTGTGCTCTGCGTAAGGGAACCAAAGGCACTTGTCAGCCTGACCCTAGTAACGACATCTTCGCTGGGTATTGGGATGACTGTGGAGTGAACAACGAAATAACTGAACAAGCGACCTACAATTACTGGGCGCACTACATGACCAACTGGGTGTACCTGCAGTCAGACCTCAACTGCTCCAGTTTCCTCTCAGAAGTGGCGGGTATGGCGGTACTCAAGAGTGAGTACGATTCCGCCGTGGTGTTGGCACTGGGATTAAGCCTAGTCCTCTAGCCTAGACATAGGTCTTGCGTAGTGGCAGCTGGGCCGAAGAGTGAGGCTGCGTACTTGGGTACATACTTGCTAGGCGACTTCACATGCACGCCTGGAATGAAGCAGGGCCGGATTTCTGGCACATTGACACACTGCACCACCAGCACCGCCCACTTGGGCTTCAGCTTGGCTGTGATGCCCACAAAGCGCAGGTCTTCAAACGTCACGTCGCTACTGCCTGCTACTGTCATTTTCTTGGTGCCGCTGAGGAGAGATTTGTTGGCTGCACCTCCCTTCCCCATCAGTTTGCGCAAAGGTGGACGGGCGTGATACACAGCAATGGAGAAGAGCAGAGCGGCTTGGAGGACTGCTGGCAGGCCTCTTTGATCGGTGATTCTGCATGACACTCTGCATGACAGTTACGTGAATTTCTTGTGTTTAAACAACACAGGGTTGAAGACACCAATGAGTTTGAGTGTGAGCAAAAACGGAGTAGATGGAGGGCACAGTTCCCAAGCGAGACTTTCCAATGTCCATAGTGGCTTGCCTTCGCACTTCTCTTCATGCACGGACTCCCGGTGCTCGCCTTTCACTGTTCTCAGCTTTCCCTCACATTCAAGGAGAAGGCTGTGCAATTTTGTTTGCTCGGTCAGCAGCTTTGTAACTGCCTGTTCCTGCTGCAGAATGGCATCTCCGAGTGCAGCGATCAGGGAAGTGCCAGTTCCTTGCGACAGAGGGTATCCTTCAGTGGGCTCATTACTCTGCACTGCTGTCTGAGGAACTGTGGGGCAGGGGATTTTAGTGGCTTCCATTGTTTAGAACTGGCGAAAAATCCAGACTTAGGGACAACTAAAGAACTCACGACACAGCTCCTGCTCAAAAATTCGCACTCTCTTCTCCATTGAATAAGGCTGGGAGCCCACATCTTTGTGCACAAGGCAAACTTTTGCTGTCTACAATTCACTGACCAAGCATATTTGGGATTCTTTCGGATATACCTACTTCGTAAGTCTAGACTGCCAATTATAAGGAGTATTAGGCAGCGAGTTTGCTCTGTCCCAACACACTGGCTGACTCATTGGGGAGCGGACTAGCCTTGCGTCGCAGAGACTTGGAGCGGCGCAAGCTTTCCTCCACAGGCTCGTCAGGGATGGTGACTTTGTTGGAGAGTGGGTCGAAGATGACAGAGCCTTTGACTCGCATCACATCTTGAAAGAAGTCCCGATGTGCGTCCATCGACATAGAGTGACTGCTTTCGCTGAAGTCACTGCTGGACTCTAAGCCGTGGCCGAAGCCCATGTCTCCGAGGCGCTCGTTGAAAAGCCCCATCATGCTTTGGTGGAGCTCCAGTCCCTTGGCTTCCTGCTTCTTTTTCTCGCGCATTATTTCAAGACGCTTTAGTTCCTCGATAGTGTCTTTGCGCGAGCGAATGTTGGGGTCGCGGGGGCACTCCCAAGGGTGGTGGCCGAGCTCTTTGCAGCTGGAACAGCGAGTGGCAGCCAGAGCCATGCGTTCATTTTCTTCCTTGGCCTTGACGTCACCCTCGTCATCTTCGTCCTCCTTGCTCTGGTGCTTCGCCACTATGCAGCCCGGTGCATCTCTGCTGGTTCTCCCACAGCACCACCACATTTCGTCCCCATACTCACTTTTATGCGTTCTGCAGGACCAGTTGAAGTTCTCTCCGTCTGTGAAGATTCGCTGGCACTTCTTGCAGATTTTCTCCTCCGCCTCTCCATACTGCTTGCGCTTGAGTCTGTTCTGCTTCATCTTCTGTCTCAGCTTGTCGTGCTCGTCCACCAGGTCTTGGAACTGTTTTTCCAGCTTGCTGGTTTCCTCCCGCTCGTGGTCCAGCTGTTCCCTGGATTTGTCCAGGGCAGTTTGGAGGATCAGGATTTGTTCTTTGGCGTTCACTGCCAAGTGGTCGCGTTCTTCCTTGGACTCTCGCCTGAGTCGAGCCATTTCCGCATAGTCGTCTCTGAGTTGGTCTCTCTCATACAGCGAGTCGCCTACATGCTTGACAGTCTGCTCTGTGTAGGAAGTGAGAGCAAGGAGAGCTCCACCCACAAGGGCAAATTCAGCGCTCAAATGAGCTTCCAGTCCATTGCGGTGGGCTATGTCTTGAATGGCCTCGTACAGCCCTTTGAGCCGCTCGCCGATAATGTCGTTTTCCATCTTGAGGAGGGAGTTGCCGTGCTCCAACTCCGTAGCTCGGTTCCGCAGCTTGTCACAGCGAGCACGCTCTTCATGCAGCAACGAAGACAACTGCTTCTTCTCCGCTTCACACTGCATGTACAAGGTGCGGTACTCCGCCAGCTGTTCCTCCACCTGTGTGCACCGAAGCTCTGTCTCCTGCTGCTGCTTCTGCGTCTCGCCCATGTGACTTCCCAGTAGAGTCAGGTCCGAGTGGGTCTTCAAGTTGTCACGCTGCAGAGCCCCGAACTGAGACAGTGTGCTTTCACGGGTCTGGAGAGCGTCTTGCAAGGTTTGATGAGCTTGCTGCAGTTGTTGTCGCAGAGTCACGAGCTCTGCACTCAGCTGCTCACTCAGTTTGAGTTCGCCAAAGACAGTGCCGGGCACAGGCTGCAGGGGAGGCAGACGGTCTGTCTTGTAGGCCGCCTCTCTCGTTTTCCCCGCCAGTCTCCTGCTGTCCTGCTCAAACATCGGCAAAAGGTACTCCGCTACAGCCCTCGCCGCTACCTCGGGAGTAATCATCACCTGTGTCTTCGCCCCTCTTGCCCTCAGTCGCTCCAGCGGCCCTGAACTGCCTCTGACTCGTCTGTTGCGTGAGTCCAAGTCCTCCGTCGTGCCCCAGTCTCGCTTGAGAAAAAGGCGGTGCTCTGACACAGTGGAGGCTGACAGGTCCTGCCGCACTGTGGGTATGTCACTCGCTATTGACCCATTTCGCTTCATAACTATTACTAGCTCAATGGATTCTCTCGGCGAATAGATCTTAGGCTGTTTGGGAACTAGGAGAGGTGGTTTGGGTCAAGAGGGGAAATCCTCATAGTGGCAAACATCTATAATTACTGAAGCTCGTGCTGAGATCAGAAAGGAAGTAAAAGCTTTCTGTGTACATTCACTATAGGTTTTCCACTAAACGCTTGTGAAATGTTTCATATATGTGACACACAAAGTGAGATTGGATAGAAAGCAGAACGCTTAGATTCCGCAAAACTAAGTAAAAAGCCTATGATAGTCTGGCTGAGGTATTGCCAAATGGTAAAAGCCATGGTTTGGACGATCCCATCCAAGTCACACCAAATAGCCCGAAGGCAGATTTTCGCGCTAAGAAGCTCTGATGCTCTAGTTTCTGGGAAGCAGTGGCAGTTACGTCTAAGGAAAGCGTGGCTTTGTGGAGGGATCTCTGAGTTTAGCCTTGAGACGTCATGTAAGGCCTTAATGGTGGAAATTGATGGCTAATCTGTGAGACTACACTGAGTAGGCAGACCCGGCAGTAGACAGACTCCCTGTCGCTCCTCACCTAGAGGCGGTAGCTGCAGTGACTGAGTCCAGTGCATCTCTTTTCCCTGGTGTATATGCCTATGCGCCCGCAGCTGCGAGATTTGTCTGAAGGACTTTGGACAAGTGGTGCAAGGGAAGGGTTTGAGATTCAGATGGATGAGTTGGTGGTCTCTTAGATTTTGCTTGCAAGTGAAGCGGCCGTAGCATTCCTTGCACTCGTATTTGCGGATGAGGAGATGCGATACGTTGATGTGCCGATGCAAGTTGTACTTTGTCGGATAGTTCTTTTGGCATTCGGGGTAGTAGCACGTAAACATTCGGTCGCTTTTTAATTAGAACTGTATTTACCCACTGCAAGATGTCTGCCCTGTGTCCATTACACCAGTCCCAGTCGCCACTTTAGCCTAGCCTGCCTCTCTACCTAAGTCTGTCCAATAGCAGCAGACTTCCAGAGGTACTCCGCCCAGAACATTCAGACCTCAACAATAATCTCGAGCACTATGGGTAGTGGCGAAGTGGAAAATTTCATCTTGGCGAAATAGCTGAATTGGGCTAAGGGAAATGCTACTATAATGGGAGCGCTGTGTGGCTGCGGACCAACAGTCCTGCCTTCGTCTACAGAAGGCCGCAAAGTCTCTACTCACAGTGAGACTGAGGGTTTCTATGAGACCCGTATTGCCCAGAGCCATGCTTTGGTTCGGGAGCGCAGCCTAGGCAAAGACTGGAGTCGCAATCTCATCACCCGAGACCTGGAGATCATCCAGGCGCTACTCGAACAAGCGAAAAAGCTGGACTGCGGCACGGCAATTCTGTCGAGTGGGGAAGGAAAGGCACTAGCGGTGCGCTTACAGGAAGCATTCGAAGCATTTAGCGAAGTGTTGACTGAGTTGGAAGCAGGACAGAGGAGACTGGCGGCCAGAGGACTGGAGAGTTTGGACCGACTGAGGGGCAGCCTAGCGAGACTGGGACTGAAGATGGCGCCCCTGGACAGCGCTGCAGGGAGGATTGCTGTGCTGAAGGCAGTCACCGAGCGCTGGGACCAGCTCACCGACGCCTATGTAAAACTGCGTACCTCCAGCCAAACAGGAGCGCAAGCCGCCCTCGGTGCTAGGTCTCAAACAGACGCTTTGCGATTGCAAGGCGAGGAGCTGCAGCAGTCTTTAGCCCACCAAGAAGCCCGGCACTCCGACCTCACTCGAGAACTCCAAGCACTGAGACAGTTGGCACTCCAACGTACTCGCCAACTGCACACACTTTCCCTCGCCTGCTCCTCTCACTCGCTCAAGCACAGAGAGGTGCAGGAACGAGCAACTCTGCTTGAACAGCAAATCAAGACTGAACGAGAAAGTCTGCTCGAGGCGAAGGAGCAGATCCGCAGCAGCAAAGAAGAAGGCTCGAGGCTGGAAAAGGAACTGGAGGGAATTCGAGCAGTGTTCAGTCCTGAAGACATGCAGCAGCACATTCAGAAGCTACGCACTTCGCTCTCCTTACTGCAGACCAAGGCAGACCTGCTGAGTGCAGAGGTGGCTGCAAAGAAGCAGCAGCAAGAAGCAGAGGCCGAGCATATCCAGCAGCTGGAGGCTCGCATCAGTGCCAATCGCCAGACCAGCACTGCCTCAGACGTTACTCAGAAGATGCAAAGCATGCAGGCCACCCTCCACGACCTGCTCTCCACCCTCGGCAATGCCTCGGACTCCGACGACTGTGACCAGATCGACCTGGACACTGCTCTCGAGTAGCTGGTAAAAGGCCTATTTCCAACAGTGCACCGCTAAGTAGTATGAAAAGGAATGATATGGCAGGGCGTTGGGCGTCACAGCGGCCTGCAATGCGCACACTACCTGTCAAGACCCTGCCTGCCAGTCGAACCATAGACGACACCAAGCTGTTTCGACTGAATTTCGAGTTCGAAGGAGAGGTAGACCAGCCTTTGAGAGCAAAGAGCAGTATCAGGCCTAGGTCTCCTGCAAGGGAAAGGACACCACAGCAGTGGGGGGACGAGGACTTGAAGGCCACTGCCAGACAGACCAAACGACCCCTCTACTCAGTCAAGTACTTCGGAGTCACAGATGGTGACTTCGGGGTCCTCACACGCAAGCGACTAATGCCAGTGATTAGCCCAGTGCAGGCCTGCAACAGCACTCCGTTGGCTGTGCTCAGCTCGGTCAAGCGGAAGCGCACTGGCAAGGTCATCAACTCTACAATATCCGGCAGAAAGCTAGTACCGAGTCGCACTCCTGAGCCTGAAAGAACCCCTTTATCGGCGGATATCTCGCCTATGGCCGACACAATGGTGCCTGAGGAATACCTGCGACCTGCGCCTGCGAAATACAACCATCATCTAGTGCATACCTATGCCCGTCCTCGAGGACTGGTGAAGCCGGATGAGAACGACACGTTCACTCGCTGTGCCGCCTTCTGTGAGTCTTACTCAGACACTGAAGAGAAGAAGTACACTTCAGAGGTGCAGCAGTACATGGGCAGATACGAGGCTGCGAGGAGACAGGTGTACCAGGTGACTCTGCAAAGGAGGGAAATCAGAGGGTGGAAACTCACACAGCCCAGGACTCCTACCCGAGGAAATGAAGAGGAAGGCTTGTCTGTGTTCAAGCCGCCTGCTTTAGCCTAAGCATGCATCCAAATCTCCCTTCTTATGAACTCAGTTGGCCGTATCACAGACCTTTGATGGCTGATAATGTTGCCGAATCTATTGAAAGGGTTCGAAGCCTTGGGTGCGCCAGGGATCGGCGAGTACCTGGCTCATTGGGGCAGACGAGCCCACCCTGTGAAGGACCAACTGGTGCACCAAACTCACAAGTTGTTTCCCAAGCAGGCACAAATGCAAACTCACCCCATCCAGGCAGAGTTGCTAGCACTGCTAGTGCAGGCCACCAGTGCTAAGCGCTGCATTGAAGTGGGAGTCTTCACAGGTCTGTCTGCACTGTGCATCGCCCTAGCCTTGCCTGCGGAAGGCCGCTTGGACGCCTTTGATGTGAGTAAGGAGTTCACAGACGTGGCTCGTGAGCACTGGAAATTAGCCGAGGTGGAGCGAAAGATCAGACTGCACCTAGGCCCCGCTGTTCCCGCTCTAGAGCGTCTCCTGCAGAGCGGAGAGAGTGCCTCCTACGACTTCGCTTACATCGACGCAGACAAGGAGAACGGAGCCCTCTACCACGACCTGTGTGTCAAGCTAGTTCGGAAGGGCGGCATGGTTCTGATAGACAACGCCTTGTGGGGAGGGTCTATAGTGGACCCCAACAGTACGCGCCCAGGGAGAGCCGATGTCATCAGACAGAATGAAATGGTCCACAAGGACCACAGAGTCAACACCTGTCTGCTTCCACTAGGGGACGGCCTGCTAGTCTCAGTTAAGAAGTAGTCACTAGTTAATTGTAGCATTGTGGCACTATTAAGTTCTAGAAAGCGCAACAGTTCTATTATCGATATCTAAAATGGGCACTCGTGGTCGCAAGCCTTGGACAGAAGCAGTACTCCTTTACCCAGGAAGACGACGCTCTCCGCGAGCTCGTTCTTGAATTCGGCACCACTCGCTGGACTGGCCTAGCGGAGGCCCTAGCAGAGCGCTACCTGGTGAGTCGCCGCACAGGCAAGCAGTGCAGGGAGAGGTGGCGCAACAGTCTAGCGCCCGAGGTGAACAAAGCTCCTTGGACCGCGGAGGAGGAAAAGGTATTGGCGGAGGCTAGGGTCAGCTTCGGCAACCGCTGGGCTGAAATAGCGAAGCTGCTGCCTGGGAGGAGCGATAACTGCGTGAAAAACCACTACTACGGGGAGAGAAGGAAGATGCAGAGAGCGGACAATCGGAAGGCCAAGCCAGAAGTGCGGGAAATCGGGTCAGGCCTGCCGGGAGGAGCCTGGACCCCTTCCCAGCTCCTAGCAGGGGCCACCCCAGTGTGGAGCACTCTGCCCACCAACGGCTTCCCTGAGCCCAGCCTGTCCCTTTAGCCAGACTAGCGCGCCTTACTCGCTTTCAAGCTTCTGAACTTCTCCTTTTCCTCTTCACTGAGGGCTGCGATCAGCACTTTCCCCACTTCGTTTTCCTCGAGTTTGAGCAGGATGGACATCGTGCAGTCCTGCAGACTGCGGCTCTGGCGGAAAAGGCCCCAGGTGAAGCAGCGGAGGTCACCTTGGTTGGGGAGTGTGGACAGCAGTTCCATGCAGTCTTTATCAGTGCACAGCAGAGTGTCCACTTCGAAGTAGAGCTTCTTAGCCTCTTGGTCGTCGAGGGAGTTGTCCAGCATGCCCACTCTGAGCCGAGTGAGGAGTTGACGGATGGCTAGGGAGGGACTTTCGTCGTACTTGCCTGTCAGTGTTCCCTGTGCAAGGACGTACACTTGGCTTTGCTCCCACTTCTCTATGCGGGCCGAATGGTCACTCAGCATCTTCTGAACTCTGCGAGAGCTGTTCTGCAGAAAACCCTTCGCCAGCGCCAAGTCCGCAATGTACTGCGTGTAGTCATAAAACTGCTGTCTCACTTCCTCCTCACTCATAGCATTGGCCTCGATCGCCTGCAGTAGTCTGCGCACAAAGGTCATGTCTGAGCCGTAGTGGGGCTGCTGGGAGTAGGGCTGCTTCGATAGCACTCGGCCTGCGGTCCAGTCGATGCAGAGGTCCCACCAGTTTTCGCGCTGCTTGAAGACAGGGTTGGAAACGCCAGCCAGGAAGAAGGACCTGTGTGAATGGTACTTGTTCAAGAAGTTGAGGTTCGTGAGAGGCGAGTAAGGGTGCCAGTAGCCTTCTGCCAGACCTTCGAAGGGTGGAGACAGGGCGAGCAGGCAGGAGTTGGTGGCGACGCACACTTCCCAGGCCGGCGTTTCCTCCCCTATCAGTATAATCTGTGTTCGCTCCTACTCGTTTGCCAGTGAAGAGTCCGTCATAAATCTGCATGAAGTCCTCCTTGAAGCGCTGCAGGAGGGACAGCAGTGACCCTGGAATCACCTCCGAGGGCTCTTGTACCAAGTTAATGCTCAGTGCGAAGCTTTCTCCACGGAACGACACGGAGAGTGTCTGTTGTAGTGGCGCTGTGGGGCTGAGTGAGTCTTACGCCGCTCGCTTCGCCATGAAGCGGTACACTCTCCTTTCAGCTGCGCTGTACATGGGAAGAGTTCGGAAGTTTACCTGGTTCACAGCGTGGTACAGCTCCCTTGCCAACTCGCCCACAGCCTCGCCCCTGCTCTCCAGTGCAGCCGTCACCGCCCTGTCCAGCAAGGTCTAGGGAACTCGTACCTGGAACACCGTCACATAGGGACTGGAACTGCACAGTGCCACTGCCATCGTGACAGCTCCGCGCTCTGCAGTCGCATCATGCTTGGTCTTCGCTACTGAGTAGCAGTAAAGAAGCGAGGGGGAAACATGTGGTGGCTCATCTTCCTCTGAGGAGTGTGTGTCTTCCCCCCCAAATGTCAGCAGTTGTTCCAACTGTTCCTGCGTACTGCTAATGAACTGGAAGCCCACTGCGTGTCCGTCCTCAGTGTACACACTTGCAAAGTTATGTTCCAGAGCTGTGTACTGCAGATCTGCATGAATCGGACTGAGTGCAACTTACATCGTCAGAATAGTGGCGTTGAATTGCTTGAGGTCCAGCACCCATAGGGACTCGCGAGCCTGCACGAGGGAGAGCTGGCAGCCTTTGCCGTCCTCCACAGAGAACTGCGCCCACTCGTGGTGTTTCGTGTCGAAAAGCAGCACATTCACCTGGTGCCTTACTCGCACCAGCCTCGAAAATCTACATATGACTCACTCGGGATGCATGTCCAGCGCAGTTCTCGGCTGGGGACTCACAAGGCCCAGTCTTCTCACTAGAAACAGTGTGCTGTCATCCTTCCGCACATGCAGCCCCTCGGGAATCATGTAGTCCGCCACGTTCCTGCCTAGCTGTACTCCTCGCTCAGGACTTGGTAAGGGTACTGCACTCGCAGCAGCGCGCCCTGGCTCTGGTTGAACTCTGCGATCAGCACGAATTCAGCCATGTCTATTGCAGTGCATTAAGACAGAGATGCACTGTGGGTCTCTCGAGAGAAATACACAAAAGCCTTCCTTCCCAAGCAGAGTTGAAACTCGCATATATGGTTGTCTAATAATAATTCCCACATGAAGCGGCCTGCCTCAATGCTGAAGCGAATTGCGGAACTGCCCGCTGACCTGGAGACTGACAGTCCCACTAGCCCAGTCCAGTTCCCGCAGAAACTCCGTCTCTGGACGTACTTCCTCGTGCGACATTTAGCCTACGCCTACGCTTTTCTGGCTGTAAGGACTAGGGCAGCTGGACAGACGAGTGGCGCCGCATGTGCTGTTCACCTGGAGACAGTTGCTTCGGTCCAGGAAGCTGGCTTTGGGCTTTTACTTCCTCCTCTCTGCGGCTTTGGAGCTGCTCGTTAGACGCCTGTTCAGCAGTGCCTGTGACTAGTCTAATCTGGTAGAGGGTATGTAGGACTTTTGAATGTGCAGTGGGATATTAGCAAGGGGTTTGTGATGTTAGGCTAAGACAGGCTGTCCGTCGAGTTTCCTGAGCCGCAGTCTCCGTACCACTTTCTCCTGGTACTCAGGCAAGTCGTCCCACCCGTTTCCACTCAAAAAGGCCTCTTCCAGGGCCTCGCAGCACCCGCCTAAGAGCTCTACAGTTTCCTCCAGACTCACCAAGTAGTTCCCAAACAGTCCCACGTACTTCACTCTTGCACATAGCGGCAGTCCTTCCAGACTTCGCAGCTGGTTGCAGGCCAGAGACACCCACACGAGCTCTGGCAGAGCTGGGAACCCGGCCAAAGAGTTGATTTGGTTGGAGCGCAGATCTAGTTCTTGCAGGTGGGCGAGTCCGCCCAGGGAGTGCATACGAGTCAGGGAGTTGTTGTTGAGATGCAGCACTCGAAGTTGCGGGAAAGGCCTGAAGTCCGGACAGACAGTGAGGGAATTGGCGCCTAGGTATACCGCTTGCAGCTCTGCACTCAGCATTTCTGCGATATCAGGCATATCCTCGTCTCTGAGGAAATTCCGCAGAAGCACCACTTCCCTCTACATCTGCCTTACATAGGCTTTGGTGTCCTGTCCGGCTACAGCGGCTCGCACCTCTTCTGCTGATTTCAGCTTCTTGTGCTTCAAATCCAGCCTTGTCGCCATCATGTTCCAAGCGCTATAAAGGGGAATCACATGGAACGACTTTGGCGGGTGTTTCAGCGGGAAGTGAGGAGTGAGGTGAGCTTCGAAGAGAAGGTCCGGAGAGTGCTTGACTGCAGGGCAGAGGAGCAGCAGTGGGTGCAGTCCTGGCTTGAAGAACTACTGAGAGACTTGCTGCAGGAAGACCTGTCCTTCCCCTCAGTCTCGCTAGACTACGGACCCTGTCTCAGTCTCTGTCTGGAAGCCAGTTTCTTCCACCAACTCATTTCCGTGCTCTCCGCAGTGTTCCCCCGCTCTCTCCTGCCTGTCCTTTACTCCTTCTTTGCCTCCCTTTGGCTCTCCATGCGTCTACAGCCCATCATTGCACATGAACACTTCAGTCAGGCCACACTGCGGCTATTCACCCACGCAATAGCGACGTGGCCGCCTGAAGAAGATAGGGAAACCACAGAACTGATAGCACTGCTCAGGGCAGTGTGCGAGCGACTAGAAGCCTGTCCCGCCTACGAAGGCCTGCTTATAGTGCAGTCAGGAGCAGGGAATTGTGTGTTTGTGCTGCTGGATTTAGTGGAAAAGATGGTCGCACATGTGAGTTGTTGGGCAATAAGCGAACATGTACTGACTGCTGTGAGGTGCTGTTTGCTGCCAGAGGACCCGAACACCCTTGAAGCCTGCATTACAAGCCAACTCGGAGCTGTGCTTTGTGGGAAAATGTGGGAGTTGGTGGATTTCTCCCTACCCTCTTTCAACACAGACAGTAGTCCTTTGGCAGAAATGCGACTGATGCAAATAGCAACTTGTCTGGATAGCGTTTTCGCACAGTCCTTTAGTCCTGCGCTTATAACAAATCTGCAAAAAGACCTCTTTACCCACTTTTTCCTGCCCCTCCGACCTGTACTGGACCGAGGACACTGGAAAGCGAAAATAGCGCTGCTGAGACTATTGGGGGAAATGGGGAAATTGGTCACAAGTGAGCACTTCACTTCCTTATTTTCCTATTTCCTCAGCGAAATCGAACCTTTTTCACCTACTTTTTCTCACTTTTCATGGGAAAATCGGAGCTTCTGGAGCTGTCTCAACTGCGGGAAAGAGGAAATTCGGGTACTTTCCCTACAACTCCTATACATATTAATAGGCAAAATGCACTGGAAGGTGCTATACCCGCTATTTCCCGACGAACTGTTAAATTCCCAACTTAATTACTACTGTTCCCCTGAAGAACTGTTCGAAATGCTGCCCGGCGCTCTAATTTGCAACTTCAGAGACGCAGATTTCCGCCTAATCCACGAAAACAGCATTTCCGCAATTCGCTGCTCAGTCCCAGAAGCGCCATTCGAAGGGATAGAAGCAGGCGAAAGTCTGCTAATTGAGCATTTCCTAGGGAAATTGGAGCGGATTTGGGACAATTCTAGTCAGGAAAACGTGTTAATTACTGGGATTTTGGCTAATTTGTGTCTTTTCCCAGGCTACACACCTGCAGCCCGCAGTCTGCACAGGCGTTTACTAGGCGACTCAAAGGGCACTCGAAGTCGCAGTCTGTTTACAGTGCTGCGCGCAGTAAGGCAACAGGCAGATTTCCGCCAAGGTGCAAAGCACCTACTCCTCTGCGGTAGAAGAGCAGTTGTTGCTATCAAAAGCGGCCTTTTCCCTGCCTGGGGACTTGGAGCTGGCGCCCTATGTGCAGGTGAGGGGTAGACAGAACTTACTGCTGTTTCAGGAGTTTGCAGCGGAAATTGGAGGCATTTTGAGGGTGCAGAGGACGCTGGGACTGGCGCGGGACCTTGTGTAGCTTTGGTAAAGGTATATACATAGCTGCTTTGGTGCATTGTAGAAAGAATTAACATGTGTTTGCACTGGACAGATTTCTTGAAGTTCTTTACACACCCAGTAAATAGTCAGAAAGCGAGGTGATTCCGTGGATTTGCATGGAGTGATTTCCGTGAAAAGGCCAAGAGATTTGAGTAGAGTCGTAAAAATGAAGCCCAAGATAGTGGCCGCACCCAACCCAAACCTCGTGGGTTGCAAGTTTCCCGCGACAACCAGCCCGGAGCCGTCTTTACTCACGATTCAGGCCGCTCTATGAGAGTCGAGGAGGCCTTTGTCGCTCTGTACAGCGGAAGTCAGATACTTGTGGATCAGCTCAATGATGGCACAGTGGCCACAGTTACGCTAGGGGCTGGCAATGTGCCTAGAACGATCCAAGTGACCTACTTGCTGGAGCGGAAGGGGTGGTATGACTTGTATCGCGAGGGAGTTACTGTCTTCTCGCAGTGGAAATTCAGTACAGGCTTCCTAGTGCAGGAGAAGGTGGATAACCCCTCTACAGAGCTAGCTGCCTCAGTAGTGGCGGCCAAATGTCCGGCCATACGCAAGGTCAGTGCACAGGACAACAAGGGACTGTGGACAGCCTGGGCCTCGCTTACTTGGAGCACATTTCTCTCCATATCGGCGACCAAGACTTCAGTTACTTCTGGGGACTTCTCGGCTATTCGGGATTGTCTGAAGACGCTTCGATTTTCGGATATCTCAAACAACTACGGGAAGCACGTTCAAGCGGACATGCAGGGGATGTCATCGACACTTGGTCCGAAAACCAGTCTTTTCAAGAAGAACTAGTGCGTGTAGTAAAGCACCTCACCATCCACTATGTGAAGCAGCACCCTGACCACGACGACCTCAACTTCTTCGAAGGAGGAGTCGCGGGCTTTGAAACAGATGTCAAATTCGGACAGGAAGTCAGCGAGCCAATGATAGGCTTTGCAGCTTTAGCGCTTCCTGTGAGACTGACAATGTATACACTGGACCCTACCCAACTACGGAAGGGATATGGAGGCGACCCCTCACACCCCACTCTTGCTCGCATACACCTACTTCGGCAGTTCGAAACATTCTACATCCTCTACTCCAAGCCTTTCCTCGAAGTGGAGGGCTACACTCTGGGACAGGGTCGGAGCTCTTCTCGTTTCACTCAAGGAACTTTGGATTGTCTTTACTATACTCCGAAGAACGACAAAATTCAGCTGCAGGGCTCTGCGTCAAAAGAGGAGTATCAGCTAGTTACAGCGAATTTCGCTCGCAAAGCCCAACTTATTGGGGGCATCGAAGCCGCTATTGTCTGCTTTTTCGAAACTCTCAAGACTCAACCGCTCACCGGAGACCTCAAATTCTTCAACTCCCAGCTACTCAACGACACTTACTACCTTCGCGCTTTCTATCGGAAGTCACTTGCGAAGATGGAAAGTCTGCCCGAGGAGGTGAAAACATCAGCAGTACCGTTATATGTCCTGAGCAGATCCGGAGTTCTGGAGGACCTTTCAGTGATGCAGATGTGTGATAAGTGCCAGTCTGAAGTGGGCGAAGCTCAGTTGGAGTGCAAACACTACATCTGCAAGGGCTGCTTTGCTGTAAAGGTGGCGGAGGTACGGGCACAGAAGGGCTATGTGGTGGATCCCTCCGGAGAAGCAGTGGACGACTTGATTTGTCCCATCCTGGGCTGCACTCGCTGCAAATACTGTTGGGAGATACACTTGAGGCCTACCAATTAGAAGCGGAGCAAGTGGTGGGCACACGGAAGTGTAAACGCTGCACCAAAGTGTACGTTCATGAATACTTTCTGCAGTTCCCTATCTGTGGCTGTCGACTATGTGCCTACTGTGAAGCTGAAGCACTCCAATTAAAAAATTTTGTCTGTCTCTGCGGCTACGGCTTTGATCAGAGTACCATACAGACGGTCAATACTATGAACGAAACATGCAAACAGTGTAACCAAACTAAAAACCTAATAAAGGGATTTACGTCTATACGGTGCTCTGACCACATCTTCTGTTTAAAGTGTTTGGAGGAGCTAATGAAGAAGCCTGAACCTCGCTGTCCCCAGGACCATCGTCACTTCGCTCAGTATGAGATAGAAACAGCCAAAGGGATGTTCAAACGCCAATGCGGACTATTTTGCGGGCGTACGCTCGGCTCTTCTGAAGCGCTGCCTTTGGACTGTGACTGTTGCTACTGCGAGAGCTGTGCACTATATGAAATCAAGCGAAGAATCACGAATTTTGAAGCTATCGATAAATGCTTTTCCTGCGGCAGAGACTTTCCCAACGCCCTCAAAGACAGGTACATGCAGCTAGTTAAGGTAGAAGGCTTTATGCAATACACCCTCAAATTCACAATCGGCCAATTAGCGAATTACCAAGCTCCCAACTGCGTCTTTTGCTTTACTGCAATAGGCAGAGACCAGAACATCACTCTCACCTGCGGTCACTCCTTCCACAAAGGCTGTCTCAGCGACCAGGCTTCCTCAGTGGCTAACATTGAACTACAATGTGGACAGTGCAAACAGCCCATGGCCGGACATATCATCCAGCAGGTTATGACCGTCAAGCAGTTTGACCAGTACAACATGAAGCTGATCAGTGCGAGGAAAGGGACAGTGTATTGTCCGAACTGCGGCACGCAGCACTATTCCGAGGAGGGAATGATGCAAGTGGGGTGTCAGATATGCAACTTTCAGTTCTGTGCCATGTGTTTAGGACAGTGGGGCATCACTCACGACACTCAGCGATGCAAATTCGAGTCGCTGCAGAAGCGAATAGCAGAGATAGCGCCAGCTATGGGCCCAGAAGACGTAATTGCCCAGTGCCCAACCTGCAAAACTCCCTACCTCAAAGACAAAGAGTGTGAACATGTGAAGTGTCCTCCGCCCGGCTGTCCCGACTGGTGCTTCCTCTGTTCAGCCCTGAGACCCCCTATAATGGCACATGGAAACCACTGGCACAGGCCTGAGTGCAAGTTTGTAGGGACTGAAGATATCAGTACTGAGCCAATGAAGCAGGACTGTCCGGAGTGTATGAAGCTGGGGAGACGCTGTGACCCTCCGCCTCTGCTCAAAGTTTCAAGACGGTTTGACTTTGATGAGTATTAGGGTATAAGTCTATTTAGGACATTCGAGGGATTTCTGCTGGTTGAGTCCTTGTTTGGGTGAGTAGATGTGGAGTATAGGAGAATGCAATTTTAGCCTTATCTGGAGAAGGAATGGAGAGGTGTTCATATCTGCTAAGTCTCTCAAAAATGCACGATGATGGGGATGCAAAGGCATAATTAAGGTATTAGAGCTGACAAAGTTCGATAAGTCACCAAATTAGCGCCTGAATGCCACCAATTTGTCCAAAACTCAGCAAAATAGCTCATATAGCCCGCAGTGTAAGTTTTGTGTTTAGCACTGACCCAGGCAATTTTTGTAGAGTAGTAAAAATGAAGCCCAAGGCTGTGGCTAGACCGAACCCAGACCTAGTGGGCTGCAAGCTTTCTCGCGACAATGAGCCCGGAGCCGTCTTTACGCACGATTCTGGCCGCTTTGTGAGAGTCGAGGATACCTTTAAAGCTATATACAGCCAAGGCATAATGCTAGTGGACAAGCTGAATGAAGGCACAGTGGCCACAGTCAGACTGGGGACTGGCAATGTGGCTGCCTTCATCCAAGTCACTTACTTGCTGGAGCGGAAGGGGTGGTATGACCTGTATCGCGAGGGAGTTACTGTCTTCTCGCAGTGGAAATTCAGCACAGGCTTCCTAGTGCAGGAGAAGGTGGACAATCCCTCTACGGAGCTAGCTGCCTCAGTAGTGGCTGCCAAGTGTCCGGCAATACGCAAGGTCAGTGCACAGGACAACAAGGGACTGTGGACAGCCCTGGGCCTCGCCTACTTGGAGCACATTTCTCTCCATATCGGCGACCAAGACTTCAGTTACTTCTGGGGACTTCTCGGCTATTCGGGATTGTCTGAAGACGCTTCGATTTTCGGGTTTCTCAAAATACTTTGGGAAGCACGTACAAGCGGACATGCAGGGGATGTCATCGACACTTGGTCCGAAAACCAGTCTTTTCAAGAAGAACTAGTGCGTGTCGTCAAACACCTCACTATCAACTACGTGAAACAGCACCCTGAACACGACGACCTCAACTTCTTCGAAGGAGGAGTCGCGGGCTTCGA
>Ga0247837_1003847_pt1 | contig 25366 bp, 25 predicted proteins | sample LaCtaG_2_FD_187115 | JGI IMG/M metagenome (GOLD analysis project Ga0247837, IMG submission 187115) | Freshwater microbial communities from meromictic Lake La Cruz, Castile-La Mancha, Spain - LaCruzMarch2015_14.5m | ecosystem: Environmental > Aquatic > Freshwater > Lake | place: Spain: Castile-La...
CACTAGTTTCTCCAACTCCGCGATGCGGGCCTCGGCGGCGACGGCGCGGGCCTCCGCAGCGACGGCGCGGGCCTCGGCGGCAACGAGCTGCTCTTTTAGTTTCGCTACCTCGTCCACCTCGCTGTCAGATCAGCTCAAGTGACGCTCGTCGATCGGTCAAACGGCCGACCCCCCTGAACGGCTACGCCAGGTGTTGGTGACCGGCGGCAGCACCCTGATTGGCTGCATGGGTGGGACCTGCACCGACACAAATGCCCCATCGGTCGGCGTCTGCCTGGGCGGCAATGCCAAGATCGTCGGTTCGATTTATTCCCAGGGTTCCGTCTGTGCCACCAGCAATGCCAGCCTCAAGGGCGATATCTTCACGATGGGCAATGCCTCGTTTGCGAGCAATTTCGTGCTCAATGGTCAGATCTTTGCCAACCAGGACATCAGCTTGAGCAGCAACGTCGTCATCGACTTCACCGGCGGCACCCAGATTCTGTCGGCGGGCAGCCAGGGCCAGAGCACCTATATGGAGACCACCTGGTAATGGCGGACCCGGGCAAGCCAGAAGACGACGGCGACGGCGATGCCTGGCAAAGCGCGCCGCAGGTGCGCCCGGCCCTGGCGTTGAAGCCCCTGCAGGCGCGCCCGGCCCCCCTGAAAGCCGACAAGACCGACGTATTCGGGCAGCGGCCAACGCCTGCGCAGCTCGGTTTCGACCCCCGCGTCCATGATCCGGTGCCCCCCAAACGCATCGACAAGACCGAACCGTTTGGCTCGCAGCCCACCAGAGCCCAGCTGGGCCTCGATCCCGAACCGCCCGTGGCCCCCGTCCAACGGTCAGACCCCTTTGTGCCCCGACCAACCATGGCCCAGCAGGGCTTCGAGCCCGCCAGGGGCAGTCCAGCGCCAGTCGACAAGCCGGAACACACAGACCCCTTTGCTGCCCGCCCCGTCCGAGCCGAACCGGCCCCGCGGGATGCCTTCGCCCCACGCTCGACGATGACGGTCACGCGGCTGTCTGCGGTGCCCCAGCCAAGCCCCCCCACCATCGAGTCCATGCTCCCGCCGCCGGCGACCCGCGTGCCCCTGCCGCGACGGGTGGGCGAGCCCCTCGACCCGCCGGTGCAAGCCCAGGGGCGGGCGACGACGTCCCTCGACCCGCCCATGGAACCCGCCCGACGAGCGACGACGTCCCTCGACCCACCCATGCCACCGGCGCGGGGAGCGACGACGTCCCTCGACACGCCCATGCCCCCGACCCGCCGCACCACCGACGCGGCGGCGATACTGTCGATACCGTCGGCGACAGCCTCCGAAGCCGTCGCCGACGCAGCACCGGCGGCGCCCGCCGTTGCCATCAAGCGCCACCTGGCCCGCAATGGTTCCCTCACGGCGGCGGCAGCCCTGATGGTCGTCGCTGCCGGTGTGTCCATGTTCAGCGGCGGCGGCCTTGATGCCGGCCGCTACACCACCGACGAACGGGCCACGTTGAGCGCCCTGTGGCGCGACACCACCGCCGCCAAGGGTCCCCGTCCAGCTGAACCAGCCGTCGCCACCGCCGTCGCCTCGGTCTACGGCACGGTGGCGCGGGCGTTGATGCCGCCAGGCGAAACCGCCAAGCCCGTGCTCGTCCTCGACGAGGCGCGCGAACGGGCCTTTGCCCTGCCCGACGGCACCGTCGTCATCAGCGTCGGCATACTGAAGCGCCTGCACAGCGAAGCCGAACTCGCCGCCATCCTCGCCCACACCCTGGCCCACCATGTCGGCGGCGACGTTGGCCGTGGCTTGCCGGAATTCCCCAACGGCCTTCGCCTGGCATTGTCGGCCACCCCGCCGACGGAGGCGTTGGCCGCCGCTGCCATCGGCGACACCCAGGTCAATGACCCCGTCAGCGAAGCCAGGGCCGACGCTCTCGCCATCCGGGCGCTGAAGATCGCGGCCTGGGACGCCCAGGGGATGCGCAAAGCCCTCGACGCCATGGCTGGCAGCCCGTGGCTCGGCCAGCATGGGAGCTGGCCCGAACGACCAGCAGCCCTTGGCGACGAGGAGCACCGCCGCCTGCCCGGCAGCACCCTGCTGCAAAACGACAGCGGCAAGAGCAACGCTGAAGACTACGAGACCAAGGTCCTCGAGCCCCTCGGCATCGTCACGTCGTCGTCGACGGCCAGGGCAGCACCGATCCCCGATGCGGCGCCACCGGCTCCTGAACCGCCTCGCTGAAGACCACCAGCACAGAGCGCAGCACCGCAGCTGCGAGGTGAACTACACCCCCCTCAGCCGCAGCGTCTTGTCGCCGAAGCGGGCCGTGATCTCCAACTCGCCACCCAATGCCTCGATGTACTTCCGCAGGGTGGACACCAGGTGGTCCTCGCGCGCCTCGATGCGGCTGATCTGCCCCTGGGTTGTCTCCAGCGAAGCAGCGACATCACCTTGGGTCAGGGCAGCCAACACCCGGGCGTCGCCCAGGGACATCTCCAAGAGGTCCGCACGCACGGCCGCATCGACACGCTGCTGTCGCTCGGGCGACAGCGGTCGGGCCTTCTTGAACTCGGTAAACGATGAAAACTCTGTAATCTTCTTGTCTTTTGATGTGCTCTTTTTCTGTGTCATATTATGCCTCATGAATTGGAGGTTTCGCAAGCATCCCAGCTCTCATCATCGTTCTGCTTCACGGCCTGCTTCCCTGGGCCAGCCACACGTCGTAGCCCGCGTCTGATTCCTTGATGGCTTCTTCGTAGAACGCCTGCTCATTCACTCCAGTCTTGTCTCCGCCAAGCAGCACGACGGCGTTGCGCGCTGGGTCGAACCGATAGAACACTCGAAGAGGGCGGCCCTGGGACTGGACACGCAGTTCGCGAAGTCCTGGACCATGGCGGGACGGCCCGTTGATGGAAGACGAGTACGGATGGGGCAAGGTCGGACCGCGTTGCTCCAAGAGGAACATGTAGTGCATCACCTTGTCTTGGTCCTGATCGACAAGTTCATCAAACCACTTATTGAATACGTTTGATGTGACGATGATTGTTGGCGCATCGGACATGAGCTTCCCCTCTGACAGCCGCTGGATACCTTTAGAGGTATATCCCTTCAAGTGGATGTCAGCAAGCCCTGAATGCCGATTGTGCGGGCTCACCAGAAGTCCTTGAAGGCCCAGGCGAGGAACGCCAGCACCGACACGTCGATGGCGGCGCTGGCGCCAAAGGCCCGGGCCCGGATCGGGTCCTTTTTTTCAAGGCGAAACGGCGCCACCGCCGCCCCCGCCACGGCCCCCAGCAAACAGGCGCCGACGGCGACGGCGGGAAACAGCACCAGCACGCCGATGAACTTGGGCACCTCACCGGGCCCCTGGCGGGCCGTCAAGGCGTCGACCACCAGGGCCCCCATCCCCAGCACGAAGACCAGACCGGCGACGACGACGCCGACGCTGGCCAGCACCCCGAGCCATCGCGGCCATCCCTGCTTCGGCATGCTGCACTCCGTGAAACCGTGGTGGCCGACTTGATTGGCGGGGAGGTTTCCCCGCCCGCCCCTCATGAGACTCGCCTCGGCGACAAACCCCAGAGCGGGTTTCTCTTCGAGGCTCGATGCTACATGGAGACGCGGCGGCGGGCATTCGATCGCCACTCGCGATAGGGTCCCGCCATGTCGTCTTCGATGGTGTCCCAGCCCGTCACTGTCCCCCTCGCTCTGCCCGCCGCCAGCGTCAACGACGCCGTCGCCGAATTCGCCGACCACAGGCGCCTGTCCGTGCGCCAACGACGACGCTGGCTGGAGCTGCTGCTCAACTGGGAACAGAAAAACAGCTACGCCGTCTACGACGAAGACGGCAACCACACCCTGCAGGTGAAGGAAGAGGGCTCGGGGCTGTGGAACCTCGTCAAGCGGATGTTCCTGCGCACCGCCCGCCCCTTTGACGCCGTCGTCTACGACAACCCGATCCCCAAGCCGATGCTCAAGCTCCACCGGCCGTTTCGCTTCTTCTTTCACCGCCTCGAAGTGAGCGCCGCCGACGGCACCCCCATCGGGGCCATCGAACGCCGCTGGTCATGGCTGCGCCGCATCTACGCCATCACCGACGCCCGCGGTCAGCAGGTTGCCGAACTGTTCGGCCCCATCTTGCGGCCCTGGACCTTCGAGATCCGCATCAACGACGAGCCCATGGGCCTGCTGCAGAAGCGCTGGGCGGGGTTCACCTCGGAAATGTTCACCGACGCCGACAACTTCGTCCTCGACGTCGAACGGGTCCGCGACCCGAAGCTGCGGCTGCTGGCGTTTTCGGCGACGGTCCTCATCGACGTCTGCCATTTCGAACAGGCGAAATAGGCCGATCGGGTGGGGCTTTGCGGGGGAGGTGCCGATGCGTCTGGTTTTTACTGCCAAGCCCCTGATATTGGTCTGTTTTTGTGGTGTCGCATCATGTGATTCCCGTACCGAGGTGGATCTCCTGTGCGAGCCGGCAATACCGTGCAGCGACACGACCCTGTGCTGCAATTATGTCCAGGGACCGATCTGCATAACCCCCGACGAGGGACAAGCCACGAGCCTGAGCAGCTATTGCTCTTCTGTCTGTCGAGTAGCCGCCGACTGCCTCGGAGAGACGGTGTGCGCCTATCGGGATCCGCTTGAAGACGCATGCACCACGTCCGTTCTGCGAGACAACGTGGGCGAGTGCTTCGACGTCGCCGATGTCCCCGCCGGCGCCCTGGTCTGCGGCGAATAGGAACTCAATGTGGTGGCAATCAACGTTCATGCAGGGCGCATCAAACATCCAGGGGCCCCGATGAGAAAAGCAGTCCTCCTCCTCTTGCCCCTCGTTGCCTCCTGCGAGGTGAGTGACCGCAATGTCCGTGTCGACGAACCGTTCACGTTGGCCATGGTGCCGGAGAGCATTTTTCTTCTGGAGGACCAGGCGAATGTCGAGATTCTCGAGTACCGCGGAACCGCTGACGAGGATTGGTGTTGTATTGGAGTGCAGGAGGTCTGTGACCTCGTGCCGCCGATGGTCAAGTTCCGAGTGGGTGGCGAAAGCCGAGGCAAACCCAACCCCTACGGTGTTGACCCCACGTCGTTTATTGCAACTGCAAGCTCTGGTGGCCTTGCACTTTCAGGTCATACCGTTGCACTGGCGTGGGCCGACACGGGCCTGAGCCGTCACACGCCCGACCGGGTTGTCACCGGCCGCGATGGCAAGAGCTGGCGCTGGTCAGACGTCGTCAACACCTGCGATTCCGATGATGACGTCGAAATCACTGTCACGCCCTCTGGATCGTGGTTTTCAGCGACGCACCTTTTTCACATTTTTGACGACGCCGTGTGCATCCAGCGCGAGGGTGACGATTCCTACACGGAGCCGCCGCCGCCACCCGACCCCGAGTTGCTTCAAGCAGAGGTCTGCATTCCGCGCGCCGAGTGGGAACTTGGGCTGCAACGCATCGACGCGGGCTGCGCCGCCAACGACGAGAGCTGCGTTGTGCCGTAGTTCGAAGGCGTGGCGTCAGCCGTCGTCTTGCAGGGGGTAGCTGGTGCGGGTGTCGGCGGTCCAGCGGCTGGGGGCGCCGTCGTCGTCGATGGCGTTGGCCTTGCGGAGGGCGGCGCGGATGTTGTCGGGGCCGGCGACCCAGCCGAAGCGGTGGTGGTAGCGGTCGCGACCGGCGAAGCGGTTGGCGTGGAAGTCGCACTCCTCGTGGGTGCAATGGACGTCGACGGCCGCGGTGTTGTCGCGGCCGCTGGCGCGGCTGTTGTCGCCGTCGTCGGCAGCGCTGTCGACGGGGACGAGGCCCAATCCGTGGATGGGGCAGTCGCCTTTTCGCCAGCGTGAAACCCAGGCTTCGGGGCTTTGTCCGCGCACACCCATCACCGCACCTCGAAGCTCATCGTGTTTTGCAACTGCTCTGACGTCGCTGGGAATCCAACGCCTGGGCGCCGCGCCAAGGAGTTGAATAATCAGGACTCTTCGACCGAGCTCGAATCAACCCTGGGAGACGAAGTCCGGTGGGGGCTTGCTGCCGTCGCCGAAGAAGAACTGCTCGCATTGCTGCTTGAGGAGCTGGCGGGCGGACCTGTCGGAGAGGTCGATGCGGTACTCGTTCATGAGCATTTTTTGGTGCTCGAGCCAGAGGTCCCAGCCTTCGGCGGAGACGACCTCAAAGAGGCGTTTGCCGAGCTCGCCGGGGAAGGGCGGCTTGTCGAGGCCGGGGGCCTCTTTCTTGAGCTTCACACAGGAGACCATGCGGGGCGATGACATGGGTGGGGCGTAGCATCTCTCGTGCGGGGTCGAAACAACGGATGACGGGCGGCTCGCCCTGGCCGTGAAACCGCAGCAGGGTGGGATGTGGTCCAGTTTGGCTGGGCGGAACGGCACATCCGTCCGGTGGTTGACGGGACCCCGTCTCGTCGACGCACCATGGGGGGTGGCGATCATTGGCAAGTACCGGGTGCGGCGGAAGCTGGGCGAGGGGGGCATGGGCTCTGTCTTGCTCGCGGAAGATCCCGCTGGCCATTCGGTGGTGCTCAAGATCCCCCTGCACAGCACCCCCGAAGTCGCCGCCCGCATGGAGGACGAAGCCCGCATCGGGATGCAGCTGCGTCATCCCCACATCGTCAAGACCCTCGACTTTTTCATGGACGGGCCCCGCCCCGTCATCGTCATCAACCACATCGAGGGCACCTCGTTGCGCGAGCTGCGCGACACCATCGGCGCTCTGCCGCCGGCCATGGTGGCCCGCGTCGGCGAGCAGATTTCCGATGCGTTGTCGGCGTTGCATCACCTGAAGGACAACGACGGGCGGTCCCTGGAGATCCTCCACCGCGACGTGACCCCGGGAAACATCCTCGTCGACCGCTCCGGCAACGCCTGCCTCATCGACCTCGGCATTGCCCGCTCGGTGCTCTCCAAGGCCAACAAGACCTCGGTGGGCATTTTGCGGGGGACGTTTCGCTACATCTCGCCCGACTTGTTCGCGGGCAAGAACTACTCGTGGATGACGGACCTCTGGGCCCTCGGCGTCACGCTGTTCGAGGCGTCGGTCGGCCGCAAAGCCACCGAAGGCAACGAGCACCAGGTGTTCGCCGACATCATGCACGGCCGCATCACCGACCTGCGCCACGGCGAGACCCTGAACCCCGCCCTGCGCTACCTGTTTGACGGGCTGCTGCTCGTCGACGCCGACAACCGTCGCTTCCGTGATCCCGAAGACGTCCTGCACGCCTTCCGCGTCATCCGCGGCCGGCTGGGCGACGGCGAACAGGACACCGTCTCCATCATGGCCTCGGTCCCCATCCCGATGGATGAGGAACTCATGGAGGCCACCGAGATTGCCGCCGCCGCCGACGACGATGACGTCGTGGGGCCGAAATCAGCGGGACACGCCAGGCCGACGGCGCCGCCGCCAGCCATCCCCTCCATGATGGAAGACGACTTCAACGAGCCCACCGTCGTATCGGCACCGAGCTTCAACCATCCCGGGGCCAACGACGACATGCGGACCATCAACACCGGCTTCCGCGCCGACAGCTTCGTCGCGGACAGCCTGCCGCCGTCAGCCTCCGGCCGGCCACCGCCACCGCCGTCGGTCCAGGCTCGCCGGAAGTCAGCCGCCAACGTCGTCGACGACGGCCCAAAGACCATGACGGGCCCGATGGTGATGGTTGAAGAGGTCGACCTCGACGAGCTGTAACGCTACGTCTTGGGCATGGACCTGCTCTCACCCCTGACCCTCCGCTGCGGGGTCACCCTCAAGAACCGCCTGGCCCTGGCCCCCCTCACCAACGGCCAGAGCGCCGACGACGGCGCCCTGCTCCCCGCCGAGGTGCGTTGGCTGCTGCGTCGGGCCCGGGGTGGCTTTGGCCTCGTCGAGACCTGCGCCGCGTTTGTCTCCTGGCAGGGCAAGGCGTTTGATGGTCAGCTCGGTCTGGCCGCCTTCGACGACGAGGACGCCGACACCCGTCAGCAGGCGGCCCTGGCGGCGCTGGCGACGTCGATTGCCGACGCCGGCGCCTGCGGCATCGTCCAGCTGGTGCATGGTGGGGCCCGCTCGCCGTCGCGGCTGACGGGCCTGCAGCCCGTGGCCCCCAGTGTGTTTCACGAAGACAGCCCAACCTTCGAGGTCCCCCGGGCCCTGTCTGGTGGCGAGGTCGAAGCCGTCGCGGCCTCCTTCGTCGACGCTGCCCTGCGGGCCCAACGGGCAGGCTTTGCCGGCGTCGAACTCCACGCCGCCCACGGCTATCTGCTCGGGCAGTTTCTCTCGCGGACCATGAACACCCGCGAGGACCAATGGGGCGGCAGCTTCGACAACCGCGTGCGCTTGCTCGTCCACATTGCCCGCGGCGTGCGCGCCGCCTGCGGTGACGCCTTCGCCGTCGGCGTGCGCCTCAGTCCCGAGGACCGGGGCTTCGCCAAGGGTCTCGACGTCGACGAGAGCATCGAGACCGCCTGCCGGGTCGCAGACGATGTCGACTTTGTGCACATCTCGCTGTGGGATTCGTCGAAGAACACCGTGAAGCACCCCGCCGAGCACGCGGCCCGCCTGTTTCGCAAGGCCTTGCCCCCAGAGGTTGCCCTCGTGGCTGCCGGCGGCGTGTGGACCATCGACGAGGCCAACGCCCTCGCCGACCGCGGCGCCGATGTGATTTCAGTCGGCCGCGCCGCCATCATCGATCCCGACTGGCCCACCCACGTCGTCCTCGAAGGCAAAGACCCCGTGCGGGGACCGCGCAGCCTCGAAGAGCTGCAGGACGTCGACGTCAGCGAAGGCTTCGTCCAATACCTGCGGCGCTTTCCCGGCGTCGTTGGCCCGTGAGCGACGTCGCCTGGGCCGTTGTCTATGGCCTGGTGGCCGCTGCCTGTTGGGGCGTGGCCGACTATCTGGCCCGCACCCTGTCCCAGGGGCTTGGAGCGTTTCGAGCCCAACTGTGGAGCCAGTTGGTGGGGATGGTGGCGCTGGGGATCGCGGTCGCCATCGTCGTCGTCGTCGACGGTCACGCCGACGGGTCCGCCACCGTCGACGCGCTGCGGGCGGCCTCGGTGCGCACCTGGCTCTTCACCGGGGCCTATGCCCTCATCAGCAGCGTCGGCATCTTGTGCTTCTTCGTCGCCTTCGGCTCGGGCCCCCTGGCGGTGGTGGCCCCCATCGTGGGCGCCTATGGCGCGGTCACCGTGGCCCTCGCTGTCCTCGACGGCGCCGCCATCACGGCCTGGACCATGGCTGCGCTGGCGACGGTGATGGCGGGCGTGATGTTGGCGTCGGTGCCTGCCCGTGGTGATGCTCGACCGACGGGGCAGCTGCGGGGGGTGCTGGCGGCGGTGGCGGCGGCGTTCTTGTTTGGCACGGCGTTTTTCATCATGGGCCGCGACGTCGTCCCCGAGCTGGGGGCCCTGGTGCCGACCTTCCTCGCCCGCCTGACCGGCCCCGTGCTGCTCGTCGGACTGGCCGCCCTGTCGCCGCGCCGCAGCGGTCCCATCGGGCCCCCACCGCGCAGCCTGTGGGGCACCGTGCTGCTCTCAGGGCTGCTGTCGAGCGTCGCCGTCGTCGCCACCGGTCTGGGCTCTCGTGGCGGCCAGAGCGCCATCGCCGCCGTCACCGGCTCGATGTCGGTGGTCGTGACCGTGATCATCGCCATGGTGCTGCTGCGGGAGCGGCTGGGCCGACATCAATGGGCGGGCGCCGTGCTGGCGATGGTGGGCGTGCTGGCCCTGGGCGCCGCCAAACAGTCCTGATCCTGATGGATCCTGATATGTCCTGAATAATCTAAAATATCATGACATATCAGGGTTTTGGCGGGTTCTTCTGCCCACCACGGCCCGCCAGGATGGCGGCACAACAGGCCCGCAACGCGCCGTCGTCGGCAGCAGCGGCGCCCAATTGCCCCTGGGTCCAGGCCACGGCGGCGTCCAGGTCGCCCAACACCTTCCAGGGATGTTTCGCGCCAGCGAAGAGCTGCACGCTGGTCAACACACTGCGGGCGACGGCGCCGCCGAAGCCGTCGGCCAGCACCACGAAGGTGCTGGCGATGGTGAAGGGCTCCATCTCCCTGGCCACGGCGGCGGCCTTCTGGCGCGCTTCCTTGCTCATGTCGCGACCGACGCTGGGGTCGATCAAGCTGAAGATGACGAAGGTCGTGCCTCTGGCGACGTTGACGTGCAGCAGGCGCAGTTCCTCGAGGAGGTCCACGGTGGCCGGGCCGTAGAACTGACTGACGAACACGCGGCCACAGGTGGCCACGCCCAACGACGCGTCCATGCGAATGATCTCGAAGCCGGGCTTCATGGCTGCTCCAGGGGTGGGTCCGCGCTCAGAGATGCAGCGCGCGACGACGCAGCGAACGACGACGACGCGAACACGCAGCGAACGACTCAGCGATAGACGACGTTGATTTCCGACACGGTGGTGCCGCCCCGTTGATCGAGGGCCACCATGACGAGGGTGTCTTGCTCGCCGGCCACGGCGTCGCTCGGCAACTGCCAGACAACCCCGAGGCGCTCGTCGTTGAATTGCAGGGACGACAAGGTCCCCGACAGGTTGCCGCGGGTCGAGTACCAGGTGCAGGCGAGGTCCTCGACGCGGTTCAGCACGACCAGTTCGCTGCTGTCGATGTCGAAGGAGATGACCTGGTAGCGCTCGACGGCACCGGGCTCCCACACCGGGGTGATGGCGATGGTGCCGCCGGGGGCGCCGCGCAGCAGCGACGTCAAGCCGAGGTCGGGTTCGCCCTCCAGGACCCCCTGGGTGAGCTCGTCGGTGACGGTGGTGCTCTCCAGACGAAAGCCCTTGAGGCCGGGGTTCACGTTGGCGCCGCGGGGATGCAGGCACTCGGCCTTGCCTTCGAAGTCTTCGACGGCGACTTCGTCCTCGCCGGGCACGGGCCCATCACAGAGGGTCACGCCGAGGCCCTGGGCCAACTGGTTGGTGAAGTCCGGACCGAGGGACGAGTCCGCGAGGTCCATCGACAGGGGCAGGCGCTTGAAGGCCCGCTCCTTGAAGACCTCGGCACCGTCGTCGCGCTGGGTCTCGTTCTCGACCTCGACGGCGAGGCGGGGCAGCACCGCAAAGATCGACGGCACGTTCTCGCCGGCGGCATTCTTTGGCTGGAAGAAATCGATGACGCCGGGGCTGATGCTGTAGTTGAAGGTGGCCGGACCCACCCGGCCGGCGCCAGCGCCTTCGTCGACGGTGACGAAGGCTTTTTGCGGGGCGAGGAGGGCTGTGACCTCGCTCTTGGTGGGCTCGGTCAAGCGGGCGTAGTTCTCGTCCTGGTCTTTGTCGTAGAGCCGACACGAGGAGTCGGTGCCCTCGGGACACAGTTGCGTCGTCATGGCCACGCGCCCGCCGCGGGGATCGTAGGCGTAGATATCGGTGGCGACGTCGACGGTGGGCAGGGGCAGGGGCGGCCGTTGATCGGCGGGCAACAAGAACAGCGGCGAGAACATGATCTCCGCCGGCTCGTTGCGCACCGCCAACACCCGGGTGTCCTCGATGCGTTCCTCGAGATCGAAGTCCGTGCAGCCCACGGCCGACGCCGACGCCGACACCAGCACCGCCGCCAGCAGCCGCTGCTGCTTCGAGAGTCGGTGCTGAAACTGCTGAAGGGGAGGATGGATGCGCATGATCAAAACTCCGCCGACATGCCGAACACCGGCAGAATGGGCAAAGACGGGATGAACTGGGTCTCGCGGGAGCGGTAGTCCGTCTGGGTCCCCTCGACGTTGGCGTTGTTGTAGACGTTCAACAGGTCGAGATAGGCCGTCGCCGAAAACTGCTCGAACACCCACTTGCGATCGATGCGCATGTCGAGCTGGTGGAAGTAGGGCAGCCGCTCGCGGGTGCTCTCGCCGAGCTGCAGATAGTTGGTGGTGTCGAGGTCGTGCACCGAGCCGAGGGGGAAGCGCTCCAGGGTGCCCGACACCACCCGGAAGCGACCACCGAGGGTGAAGCCGTACGGCAGGTTGGTCTGGGCCACCACCGTCAGGATGTGGGTCTGGTCGAAGTCCGTCAGCTCGTAGCTGCTGTCGTTCTCGTCGAGGTCGATGACCGTGCGCGACAGCGTGTAGGCCACCCAGCCGTACAGGTACTCGGTGATCTCGTGGCGCAGCAAAATCTCCATGCCCGTGGTGTTGCCGCGGCCACCATTGTTGAAGAACACCGGGTTGACCTCGTCGCTGTCGTCGACGGCGATGACGTCGTCGGTGCTCTGCACCAGCAATGAACGGTTGGTGTGGTAGAGCTGGATGTCGAGGTTGATCTTGTCCGTCAGCCCCTGCTCGATGCCGGCAATCAGCTGCACGGCCCGCGGTTCAAGCAGGCTCGGGTTGCCCGTCTGGGGGCTCAGCTGCTGGGGTTCGGGAGACTGGCGATACACGCCGGCGGCGCCCTTGAGCACCGTCTTTGGCCACACTTCCCAGCGCGCCGTCAGGCGAGGATCGATGTGGAAGAGGTCGCTGCCCTCGGCGGTGGTGACGGTGCCGTCGATCTGCTCGGCGGGCAAGAACGTCAACGTCGTGGTCTCGAGGCGCACACCGGGCACCAGTTTGAAGCCCTCAAACGGCGTCAGCTCCGCTTCGATGTAGGTGGCGACGGCATTGATGGCGCCCCCCGACGTGAAGGTCTGCTCGGTGCCCTGCACCCGGGGGAAGACCCGGGGGAACGAGCCGATTTCCAGCGGCAGCGGCACGGTGAAGGCCGTGCCGAAGGTCTGGCCGAGGTAGTCGAGGCCCGTGCGCACGATGACGTCCTTGGTGACGTCCCACTGCAGTTCATCGCGCACACCCCAGTTCCAGGTGTCGATGCCGACGGCGATCTCGGTCTCTGGGCCACCATCGTCACCGGAGTTGTTGGCGTTGATGGTGATGCGGGTGAGGCCGGCGTAGGGCTGAAAGCGATGGGTCAGGCCCGGCGCCAGCTTCCAGTCCCAGCGACCCACCAACCGATGAAACGTGGTGTTGAAGCCGACGGCGAAACCGTTGCTGCCGGCGTTGCGCGACAAGACCTTGAGGTCGTCGTTGGAGCCGAAGGCAAAGAGGCTGAAGGTCATGTCCGGCAGGGGGCTTGTCTCGAGCTTGGTCTGGTAGTCCCAGTAGACGGGGGTGGCGACGATGGCCTGGCCCGAACCCAGGAAGGTATCGAGGACGACGGGCAGCAAGGCGTCGATGTAGCTGCGACGGGCGGCGGCGGCGAAGGTCACCGTCGGCAAATCACCAACCTTCACCGGGCAGGCGAAGAAGAAGCCGGCGTCGAGGAGATCGAGCTCGCCGTAGCCGCGGCAGCCCCGCAGCTTGAGCTTGCGGGAGCTGACGTCGACGATGCCGGCGGTGGCGCGGCCGTAGTAGGCGCCGAAGCCGCCGGGGTAAAACGAGATATCCTCGAGGAACTCGGCGTTGACCACCGAGGTCAGCCCACCAAAGTGGTAGAGCAGGGGAATCTCGACGCCGTCGAAGTAGGTGCCCGAGTCGCCAGGGTTCGCACCGCGCACGATGAGGGCGCCGCCGGCGAAGGGGGCGCGGGCGAGGCCGGGCAGATTCTCGATGACGCGAATGGGGTCGCCAAACGAACCCGGCACGCGCTTGACCTCGTCACGGGACAAGCTGACCTTGGCGACGTCCTTCTGGGCACGACGACGACGCACCACCATCTCGAACTTCGAGGTCTGGCGGGGCTGCAGGTAGATGATGACCTGGGTGCGCTCGCCGGGGGTGAACTTCTCGTCGGAGAACGACGGTTCGTAGTTCGACAGGGTGTAGCTGATGCGGTGCTCGCCATCGGGGATGCCGCGCATGGAGAAGCGGCCTTCGTCGTCGCTGTAGATGGTGCGGTTCTCGTATTTCTCGTCGATGGGGGCGTCGTCGGGGACGCCGGGCTTGCGGATTTCCACCACGATCTCGGCGTCGGCCAGGGGGTCTTTGGTGCCGGCCTCGCGGATGACGCCCTCGAAGTTCAGGACGCCGCCTTCGCGCTCGGTGACGGTCTTGTCCTCGATGGCGACTTCTTCGATGACTTCCTGCAGGGCGAACGTGCTCTTGTAGTCGATGGCGACGGGGCGGCTCTGGCCGCAGTTCTCAACGATGGTGAAGCCATCGGGCCCGTACGACGACACGCAGAAGGTGGCGGGCACGAACTCGAAGTTGGTGGCGGCGCCCATGGCGGCGAAGGCGAGGGCGGTGGCGATGTCGTCTTCGCCGGGCTTCTCGACGACGTCGACGCGACCGACCTTGCCCTCGTCGTCGATGACGATGCGCAAGATGACCTCACCGGCGCGGCCCGCGATGCGGGCTTCTTCGGGATAGACCGGGTCTGCGCCAGCGACGAGCTCGGGAGGGGTCTCGAGCTTGGGGGGCGGCAGCGGCGGCGGCGGCGTGTCGACGATGCGCTGCTGGGGTTCAAGCTGGGCCAACGTCGATGACGACGCCAGCAGGACCCCACACATTCCAATGGCCAGGAGGGCTCGAAACGACATGGGCGACGGTCTAGCAGGCCGGGGGCGCTGCTGCTTGCGGCAAGATCACCCATGTGACGTCAGGCCCCATCACCAGCCCTGCCCCGTGAGCGTGGTCGGTGTGTGTCGACGTTGGCGCAGGGTTCGTCAGCAGGTGATGAGCGTGGTCGGCGCTGGGTTCGGCCGACCGTGGTCACAGCGTCGTCGCCAGGCGGTCAGGCCCCATCCCCGGCCCTTCCCCGGGGGCGCGGTCGGGGTGTGTCGACGTCGGCGGAGGCTGGGGAAGGGAGTCCGGCAGGGAGTCCGGACGCCAAACCTGGACAACAGGGGCGGTCCAGATTGGGCGGCCGTCTGCCGCAATGGCGGGTCAGCGCTGGCGGGCGGGCGCTTTGGCGGTCGCCTTCGTGGGCGCCTTCGTGGGCGCCTTCGTGGCCGCCTTCGTGGCCGCCTTCGTGGCCGCCTTCGTGGCCGCCCTCGTGGCCGGGGCAGCCCTGGTGGCGGCGTTCTTCGGGGGCGTTTTGGACCTGACCGACGGCGCTGACGGTGGCATCATCGGCTGATCGCGTGCGAGTTCCCGCTCCAGCAACTGGCGCACCAGGGCCTGGGTCTGGGACAGCTCGGCCCGCAGGGTGTCGACGTCGCCGTGGGTGGCGGCCGCGTTCGCCATGACGGGAGACGCCATGGGTGCGGACGGCGCGACCGCAGGCGGGGCGGCGCTGACGGGCTGGCCGGCCATGGTGCCCGGTGGCGGTGGCGCTGGGGGAGCGAAGGGATTCCACAGGGCGGCTGGCGTCGTCGTCGTTGGTTGGAGCCAGGGCGTGAGCTGACCGAGCTGGGAGGTGAGGGCGCGCTGGGCGTCGGCGACGGCCCGTTGGCTCTGCATGAAGGTGTCGAGGCCCTCTTGCATGGCCTTCACCAGGCCCTCCTTGAGGGGAGAGTTGGCGAGGCGCACGGCTTGTTTGAGCAGGCCCGTGGGCAGCGACGCCCGGGCGCTGTCGCGCTCGAGGAGGAGCTGGACGAGGATCTCCTTGGTGATGTCCTCGCCAGTCTTGGCGTCTTTGACCTGAATGTCGGTGCCACCCTGGACCATGGCCTCGACTTCGCCGATGGTGACGTAGCGGGAGCTCGACGTGTCGTAGAGGCGGCGGTTGCCGTACTTCTTGAGCACCACGGTGCCGTCGGCCGCTGGCTGCCCACCGGTCGGCTTGGTGCGCTGGGAGGCCGCCGTGTCGTGCTTCATGGCGTCCAGATGACGCAACTGCACAATCGGGTCAACACGGGCCCCCGCCCCGGCCGGGGCCTGATTCGCCGACGGAACTTGCCATCTTTTCCTCGCAACTTTATGTGGTTACGGGATTCCACCCGTCCCTGATTGTGCAGTTGCACAAACCGCCTTGACAGCCCTCCTGTGCAGGGGCACATCCCGCTGGCCCGGGCTTGTGCGTTTGCAGCACGGGCCTCGGTGATGTCCCCGCTGCGGGAGATCACGTCGCATACACCGAGGTCGAGATGGAGCTTCCCCGCCGCCCCCAGGACGTTCCCGACGCCGTCGACGACGGGTTGTTGGCCGCCGTGTTGGCGGATGGTCGTCCCCCGCTGGCGGTGGGTTCGGCTCCCGAGACCATTCTCTACGTTCACGGCCTGGGCCACGACGCCTGGGACTTCGGCCCCATGGTGGAGCGCCACACGGCCGACAGCGGGCTGTCGGCGAGGGTGATGGACATGCCGGGCTTTGGCCCGCCCCTCCTCGACAAACCACCGACGCCGGTGACGATGGCGATGTTGGTGGACGCCGTGGTGCAGGCCGCCCGGGCTTGTCCGCGGCCCCCCGTCATCTGCGCGTCGTCCCTGGGTGGTCACGTGGCCCTGTTGGCGGCCATGCAGCACCCCGGGGTCTTTGCGGGCTTGAGCCTGCTTGCCCCCGGTGGCCTCGTGGAGGTGCCGTCGGCCACCCAGGCCGTGCTGCGCAGCTACTACAGCGTCGACGGCATCATGGGCCGCAAGGACGACGAGATCGTCCGCAATTCCCGTCGCATCTTCGTGCGCCCCCACGGGGTGTCGGAGGCCCTGGCCACCCGCAAACTCTGCTGGCACCGCTCCACCCGCCTCATGAAGGAGCGTTTCGCGGTGCCGTTTTCGAGCATCGTCGGCGACGTGTTTGGCAGCTATCTCGGCGGCCGCATCCACCAGCTGCAGGGGGTGCCCATGCAGGTCATCTTTGGCGAAGGCGACGTCGTGGTGCCCTTGTCGTCGGGTCGTCTGCTGGAACGGGCCTGCGGCGCCCGCCTGCACATCCTGCGCGGCGTTGGTCATACGCCCCACCTTGAGGATCCAGACACCACCTGGCGTCTGGTCTCCGAATTCGCCCGCGCCGCCTTCGCCGGCGCCCCCATCCCCGCCGCCACACCTTCTGATTCGTCGACGGATGCGTCGGCTGATGCATCGACGGATGTGCCGATGGCGACATTGTCAACGAACGGTCCCGATGCTGCAGGAGGGGTGTGATGTATCCCGGTGATTGGACAGAACGACTGGCCCAGCTTTTTGGTGAACGCGAAGCCATCGTCGACGTCGACGACAAGGGCGTCGTACGGCAGCGCATCAGCTACAGCGAACTGCGGCAGCGGGTGGCAGCCACGGCCCAGGCCCTGGTGGAGCTCGGCGTCAAGCAGGGGGCGCGGGTCGCCATCGTCAGCAAGAACCGGGTGGAGCACCTCGAGCTGATGTTTGCCTGTGCCCGGCTGGGCGCGCTGTTTCTGCCCGTGAACTGGCGGCTGGCGGCCCCCGAGATCCACTACATCCTGTCGGACAGCACGCCGGCGGTGGTCGTCATCGAAGGCGGCTTCGAGCCCTTGGTGGCGGGCTGGCGCAACGACAACGACGACGTCGTCACCAGCCGCGTGGTCTCGGTGGCTGAGCTTTCGTCGATGGTCGGGCCCTTGAAGAGCGGGGCCTCGCTGCAGGCCCCGGTGCAAGCCACCGTCGGCGTCGATGATGCCTGGATCATCCTGTACACGTCGGGGACCACGGGGAACCCCAAGGGCGCCTTGCTGCCCTACCGGCAGGTGGCCTTCAACGCGCTCAACACCATGGTGGCCCTCGATCTGACGTCGAGCGACCGCACGGTGACCTACACGCCCCTGTTCCACACCGGTGGACTGCACGTGTTGACGACGCCGCTGTTGGCCCGCGGCGGCTGCATCATCCTGTGCGACGGCTTCGACCCCGCCCGGGTGTTGGAGTTGACGTCGTCGGAGCGGTGCACGCTGTTGTTTGGCGTGCCCACCACCTTCGAGCGCATGGCCGACACGGAGACCTTTCGCAGCGGCACCCTCGACGTGCGCCTGGCCCTGTGCGGGGGCGCCCCCTGCCCCAAGAGCCTCATCGCCACCTGGAATACCCGGGGCGTCGTGTTCAAGCAGGGCTACGGCTTGACGGAGTGCGGCCCCAACGTGTTGAACCTCAACGCCGACGACGTCGTGCGCAAGGCGGGCAGCGCTGGTCGCCCCAACCTGAGCATCACGGCGGTGGTCGTCGACGAAGACGGCCACGTGGTGCGCGGCGCCGGTCGCGGCGAGCTGTGTCTGGGCGGGCCCTGCGTCTGCCTCGGCTATTGGAACAAGCCCGACCAGACCAAGGCGGCCTTCACCGATGGCAGCGGCTCGGTCCCCGCCGGATTGCTGCGCACGGGTGACGTCGTTGAAGTCGACGACGAGGGCTACATGACCATCGTCGATCGCAAGAAAGACATGTTCATCTCCGGCGGCGAAAACGTCTACCCCGCCGAGGTCGAGAAGGTCCTGTCGGACCACCCGGGTCTGCGGGCGGCGGCCGTCATCGGCATCGAGAACGCCCAATGGGGCGAGGTCGGCCGGGCCTACGTCGAGCGCAAGACCGCCGACGTCACCGTCGAGGACGTCCTGGCCCATGCCCGGGACCGCCTGGCCCGCTACAAAGTCCCCAAGGAGGTCGTCTTCGTGGACGCCCTGCCGAGAAACCCATCGGGCAAGGTGCAGAAGCACCTGCTGCCGCGCTGAACGGTCCGCCCGTTGAACGGTCCGAACTGTCTGACTGTTTGACTGTCTGACTGCTTGGATCGTTTGAACGTTTGAACCGTCGCCCTGTCCTGCTCCGCCGTCGAGGTTCCCCCCATGCTGTCGCGCGCCTGCCCCTCTGCCCTGTTGTTCGCCACGGTCTCCCTCGCCGGCGCGGGCTGCGAAGGCAGTGAATCACCGGCGTGCGTCGCCGACGACGAGTGCGGGGCCGACCAGCGCTGCGCCGACGGCGCCTGCGTCGCTGGCGGCGAGGGCGAAGGAGAGGGTGAGGGCGAAGGAGAGGGTGAAGGCGAAGGAGAGGGCGAAGGCGAAGGAGAGGGTGAAGGAGAGGGCGAGCCCGAAGGCTGCCGCGACGACGGCGACGACAGCCTGACGTCCCGCGAATTGCCCCTGGCCTTGCTTGTGCCCCTGCGCATGGTCGAAGCCCAAAGCGACGCCGAAGACCTGAGCGTCGACGTCGTCGGCACCGACGTCGCCGGCGTCCGCACCTGGGACTTCCGCGGGGCATTGACGGGGGACGCCCCCCTGCAGGTGCAGGCCGAGCCCCTCGATGGTCGCCACTGGTTCGACAGCAACGTCGACGAAGACCTCGACCTCGGCACCCTCGATGGCGTCGTCTACACAGCACTCCTCGACGACACCACCTGGGGCGTGTTCCGCCGTACGGACGCGGGCCTGTTCATCCACGCCGTGGCCTCCGACGTCGAAGACAGCACCTTCATCACCTATGACCCGCCCATCACGGCCCTGATCTACCCCCTGCAAAACGGCGAGAGCTTCTCGTCGACGTCGACGGGCAGCGGCACCTTTGAGGGTCTGCCGTATTGCTCCACCGACACCTACGAATCGGCGGTGGCCGCCCGTGGCGTCGTGCAGACGACGGCTGGCGACTTCCCCGTGCTGCAGGTGCACACCCGACAAGAGGTCGTGGTGGCCAACTGCTTCAATCCGTTCTTGACCCTCACCGTCGAGCACCGCCAGGCCATCTTTGTCACCGCCTGCACCGGCGCCGTCGTCAGCGTCACCTCGGCGGCCGACGCCCCCGACTTCACGTTCACCGAGGCCAGCCGCGTGCGCCGGGTGGCCCTGCCCGACTGAGGGCTGAGCGGCCCGCTCTGCCGGGATCAGGCCATTCCAGATGGAACGCGCGAGGGGGTTCCCTGCTGACGGCAGTGGCGTCCCAACGCTGCTGAGCGGCTGGCACGGTTCGTCCAAAGGTGGCTGCACCACCTGAGACCGCGCTGCCCCTCGGCACGCCTTCATCGCCGGAGCCCATCATGATTGCCTGCCCCCGCCACGGCGCCCTCGACGTCGCCGCCGATGCCCCCTGCCCCGAGTGCGGCGTCGCTGCCTATGACCTCACCGACCGGATGGCGCGCGACCTCGTGCGGGCCAACCGTGAACAGGCCCTGAAGACCCGAAAGACCGCCGCTGGCCTCGTGATCTTCATCGTCGTCCTCGTCGCCAGCCTGTACCTGCTGCCGGTGCGGATCGTGTTCTTCAACATCAACATGTTGGCGTTCCTCGTCGCTGGCGCCGCCGCCAGCTTCGGCGCCAGACCACTGGCCAAAAAGCTCGAGACCAATGCCCGCCTGCGTCGCCTCGACGACGAACTCCAGCGCCACCGGATCTGATTGGGTCGTCGTCGTCGTCGTCGTCGTCGTCGTCGTCGTCGTTGTCGTCGTGGTGGTCGGCGGTGTGCCATCTCCAACTGCGTAACCCGGGTGGCGGTGACGACGTGTCTCACCAGATCTCTCCCGGGGCGCTGATGGAATCGGTCTGCTATCAGCGAGCCCATGCGATGGACCAGACCCCTGTGTCTCGTGGTGTTGGCGGTCAGCACCACCGGCCTGGCCCGCCCCATCGACGAGACGCCGCCGTCGCTGCCTGAGCCGGCCACCGTCCCGGCGACGCCGGCTCCCGAGCTTGTGCCGGCGGAAGCCTGCCTGCCGATTCCCGAAGATCCCGCTGAAGACGCCGCCGACCCTGGCGACGACGCCGACGATGCCAACGTCGACGGGGCCGACGACACCGACAGCAACGGGGACCGCAACGACGGCGAAGAAGACGCCGACGCTGCCCGCGCCGACACCAGCGTCGAGGACGAAGGCCTGCGCTACAGCAAGGACATCAGCGATGCCGAGCTCCGTCGGCTGTGGACCAACGACCTCGAGGGTCTGGGGTCCATGTCCATTGGCCTCGCCAATGCCGGACGGCTGATCAACGGCGTGCAGTTCCCCAAAGGGGGCGGCAATTGGAGCGTGGTCGATCCCCAGGAGACCTGGGGAACCCAGGAGACAGTGACGGCGCTGATGGCGGCCATCACCGAGGTCAGCGAGCGCCTGCCCAACACGCCCCCCCTGCGGGTCAACGACATCTCGAAGAAGGACGGCGGCTGGCATCGCCCCCACCGCAGCCACCAGAACGGCCGCGACGTCGACCTCGGCTTTTATTATCCAAACGGCGAAACCGTCCGCATCAAGAAGCGCGAGACCTGCATCGACCTCGCCCGCAATTGGGCCTTGATCCGCGCCCTCATCACCAGGGGTGATGTGCAGACCATCCTCGTCGACCGACGGGTGCAGGCCGTGCTGCATGGCTATGCCCGCTCCATCGGCGAAGACCCCGTGTGGCTCGACGATATTTTTCGCGGCAGCGCGCCCATCGTGAACCACGCCCCCCGCCATCGGGACCATTTCCACGTGCGCTTCTACAATCCCCGGGCCCAGGAGCTCGGTCGACGGGTGCAGCCCCTGCTGGCCGAACGCCCCGAGCACAACGTCGTCAGCTACCGCGTGAAGCGGGGCGACACCCTTGGCCGCATTGCCCGGGTCTTTGGCACCAGCGCCAAGCTCATCGAGAAGCAGAACAAGGTGCGCTCCAACAACCTCAAAGTGGGCCGCACCCTGACCATCCCCCTGCGCGGCCCCTGCACCCGCTGCCCCCTTCCTCCGCCAGTCGTTGTTCCCCCCCGTCGCTTGCCGCCAGGCTTCGCAGAAGGGGTCTTTGCGCTGATGCCCATGCCCACCACCGTCGGCCGGGGCCGCTACCGCTACCAGCACAGCGTCGACAGCCGCGCCGCCGTGGCCCGAGCCGCGGGCTGGTCACCGTCGTCGTCCCAGTCCGCCTGTGGGGGGTGAGCCGGAGCCGTCAGACCGATTGTGCGTTTGCACAATCGGCTTGACCCTTCCTCGTGCGTCTGCAACATCGGCGGGATGAGCCGTCGAGCCTCCCATCTGCGCACGCTGCTCTGGGCCCTGTGTACAACCGGTGCCTCCCTGCTGGCTGCGGGCTGCCTGACCCCGGCCCCGCGCCTCGACAAAGCCCCCGCCCTCGACGACGCGGCCACCCGCAAGCTGAGCGGCCTGCGCTTCATCGACCTTGGCGACGCCTGGGTGCGGGTGCGGGTCACGGGGCCCGCAGACTCCACCAAGACGCCCCTGGTGCTGGTGCACGGCTTCGGCGCCCGCCTTGAGAACTGGCGGGCCGTGCAGGACGCGTTGTCTGTGGACCGGCTGGTGGTGTCCTTCGATCAAAAGGGCTTTGGCCAGAGCGAGCGCAGCGACGGCGACTACGGCCCCGACAAACACGGTCGCGATGTGCTGACGGTGATGGACCAACTTGGCGTGAAAGACGCCGTGCTGGCGGGCCACTCCTACGGCGGCGGCGTCGTCATGCGCGCGGCCTTGCTTGCCCCCGGGCGGGTCCGTGGCCTGGCCCTGGTGGATGCCTTGATCCTCGAGGAGCAGGTCCCCACCAGCTTTCGCTGGGCCAAGGCGCCGGTGCTTGGTGAGGCGATCTTCGCCGTGCTCTTCAAGGAGCTCCCCGGCGAGAAGTACGTCATGGCGTTTCACGACGGGGCCCGCTTCACGAGCGCCCGGGTCCTCGACGAGGTCCACGTCATGCAAAGCCGCGAGGGCAGCACCTTCGCCCAGCTCCAGACCGTGCGCCAGATGCACTATGCCGACGTCGAAGGCGGCTACGCCGACGTCGTCAAGGGCCTGCCCCGGGTGGTGGTGTGGGGTGAGAAGGATCGCGTCACGTCCCTGCGCGTGGGCAAGAAGGTGGCCGCCGCCGTCGACGCGCCGCTGGTGATCATCCCCGCCTCGGGCCACGTGCCCCTCATCGAACGACCAAGCCCCGTCATCGACGCCATCGCCGAGGTGCTGCGCCAGGCCGACGTCGCCGGTCCCCGCACCGACGCCCGGCTTCCCGCGACCGACAAGGGTGCCAAGGGCGACAGGGTCGACAAGGGTGCCAAGCGCGTCGACAGCGATGACGACGACGACGACAGCGATGACGCTGACGACAGCGACGACACCAGCACCACTTCACCAACGGTGGTGCAGCCATGAACACGCCAAAGACCTCCACCATCGCGGCCGCCGTCGTCGTCGCCTGCACCATGCTGCAAGCGCACACGGCCCTGGCCCGCACCGGCATGGGCGACCCCGTGCAGCCCTGGCGGGAAAAAGACCCCGACGAGTGGCTGTCGTTTCATGGCCACCTCCGCCTGCGCTCGGCGCTGATGAACAACCTCGACCTCGGCCGCGGTCCATCGTCGGACGGCAGCCTGCTGTGGCCCACGGGGGACAACGGCCTCACCGTCGGCCACGACCTGCGGGTGCGGCTGGCCCCGTCCATCTTCATGGGCGACAGCGTGCGCCTGTTCATGGAGCTCGACGTCCTCGACAACGTGGCCCTCGGCGCCCGCCCCCGCTTCACGCCCTTTGGCGGGACGCCAGCCATCGTGGCCGCCGCCCCGTTTCAAGAACCCCTGACGGCCCTCGACGGCGCCTTCCATCTGCGTACGGCCATGGCCGAAGTCATTCTGCCCATCGCCGTCATCTCGGCGGGCCGCATGCCCAGCCACTTTGGCCTCGGCATCGCGGCCAACGACGGCAACGCCCTCGACGACGACCTCGGCGACCGCGCCGACCGCATCGCTGTCACCGTGCCCATCTTTGGCCATGTGCTGTCGGGGGCCTTTGACGTCGGCGCCAGCGGCCCCTCGGGGCAGACCCTGCCGGGCTTTGGCCCGAGCCCCCGCTCGCCCCTCATCTCCGAGCAGAGCGTGAGCCTGGCGTTTCTGCGCTTTCATTCCCCCTGGGAACAAGAGCTGCTGCAGAACGATGGCCGCGTCGTCGTCGACTACGGCGTCGCCGGCAGCATCGAGTGGCAGGACAAGGACGTCCCCGCGTTTTACACGTCGTTTGATCAAAGCCTCGGCAATGATCCAAACGCCGTCGTCGAACGGGGCTACCGCGCGGGCGTGCTCGATGGCTGGCTGCGCATCGGCACCGACCGCCTGCGGGTGGAGGCCGAGGTCGTCGCCTCGACCTTCCAGATCGACAACCCCTCGCCCTACGTGGGCATCACCATTCGCCAACCAGTGACCGGCACCCCCTTTGGTGGCGTGGCCGTCGTCGAGATCAAACCCCTCGAAAATCCCCAGACCCTCTCGGTGCAGTTTGAAGGCGGCGTCGCCAGCAGCGACCCGGCCCCCGGCCTGCCCCTGCCCGCCCCGACGGCCTTCGTCGGCGCCCGCCCCGGCGACGTCTTTGGCTCCCAGCTCGACGGCACCAAAGATTCGCGCATGGATGCTTATCGCCTGCACCCCGCCCATCGGGTGGACTTGATCCTGTGGCGCACATTGCTGGGCGGCGTGTCCGAGGCCGCCTACGGCCGGGTCTCCGGCCGTTTTGCACCGGCACAAGATATCTTTCCAGGCCTGTCACTTGAGGGAAACCTGGTGTATTCTCATGCCCTCGATGCGGGCTCGGCCCCCGGCGGCATCAACCCCCTGGGCCTCGAGGTCGACGGTGCCGTCACCCTGCCCTATGAGCAATTTTCCCTGCGAATCGATGCTGGTATTTTGGCTCCTTTTGGCGGCCTGGGTGAGCGTGGTGCCTCGGCCCCGCCCCTGGCCTCCATGGTCCTTGTGAGGCTTGGCTATGCGATGTGAACGTTTCGTCCTCGGCCTGGTTTCTGTCGTTGGCACCCTGGGCTGTGATCCCGGGACGCCCCCCGAAAACCCCGACGACTTCATCCCCGTCATCCAGGTTCCCGACTGCCGCCCCGACAACAACGGCGTCATCGAGAGCAGCGAGCTGCCCGTGGTGCTCGGCGCCGTGGCCCGCGTGCGCGTGGGCCAAAACGTCCCCGTCGACATCGACGGCGAGGTCATCGACGGCGTCACCACCTGGGACCTCACCCGGCCCGAGGTCCAGACCGAACCCGTCGGCACCCTGAGCGTCGAGAGCATGGAGGGCCAGTGGTTCGCGGGCCTCTTTCCCGGCGCCGATATCGCGGCCCCCCTGCTCCCCGGCGGCAGCCAGCTCGGCCCCCTCCTCGTCGAAGACGACGGCTGGAAGCTCCTCGGTGCAGCGTCGAAAGATGAAGACCCGCCCGAAGGCCAGACCCGCGTGGTCTATGACCGCCCGACGGTGCTCTACCCGTTTCCCCTCCAGCTCGGTTCCCGGGTGACGACGACGTCGCGGGCCCAAAACGCCGTGCTGCTCGGAATTCCGACGGCGTTTGACGACACCACCGAGGTCGAGGTCGTGGGCACAGGCACCGTGATCCTCCCCGACTTGATTCTCGAAAACACCTTGCAGGTGCGGGTCCGCTTCTCACGCACCTTGCTCGCTGGCGAGGTGCAGCAGGTCAGCTACATCTTCGTCCACGAGTGTCTGGGGGAGGTGGCCCGCTTCGTCTCCGCGGCCGTGCCCCTCGCTGAGCCCCGCCCCGACGACTTCGCCACCGCCACGGAAGTCTGGCGCCTGGCCCTTTAGTGCCGCGACCGGGGCTTCGTGATCACATCTCGCTTGGTCTTTTCGACGTGAGCGTCGTTGCGTGCTCGGTCTGGCCACGAGGGCCAGCCCTGCGCCGCGCCTTGC
>Ga0247837_1003855_pt1 | contig 25318 bp, 26 predicted proteins | sample LaCtaG_2_FD_187115 | JGI IMG/M metagenome (GOLD analysis project Ga0247837, IMG submission 187115) | Freshwater microbial communities from meromictic Lake La Cruz, Castile-La Mancha, Spain - LaCruzMarch2015_14.5m | ecosystem: Environmental > Aquatic > Freshwater > Lake | place: Spain: Castile-La...
CCACTGGGACTAGTGCTTATACAAGTGGGAGGATTTTACCAGTTTCTTACAACTCTTTTAATTTCAGAAATAAATATATAGAGAAAACGGAATAACTTAAAATCTGGCGAAATCGCAAGGAAAGGAAACTGTAGTTCTAAATACATATGTACGAAGTGCCTTTATGAATATGCTGAATCCTGCTTCCAGAGCTGATATTCACCTACTCATATAATGGCAGCGAAACAGTTCTGGGTCTCTCCCTACTCCTCCTCTTCTTCCTACTGTCCTACCTAATCTAGTGACTCTACCCTGGCTTCCAATGTCTGCGCTGACCACATCTCAAGAAACAACATTAGGCTAAATGCCAACAGGTGCTAAGGAGGTTACTATTGCTCCGCTATCGATGCGTCCACATGGGGAATATGAACTGGACTAGGGTCATCTCCTGCTGCATCAATCCCTTTGGCGCCACTAGAATGCGGCATTAAGCGAATTGACCAAAACCGTAAGACCGGCTAAGTTGTAATTTCGTGCACTAGTGGTATTGACTGCGCATTGACGGATAGTACCCATTCAGACTGCTGTTGTATTTAAAAACTGATGGGACTGGGATTTGCAAGGTTAGTCCCAGCAACAACCAGCTCTTTCGCGGCTACTGGGAAGAGAGTGGGACTCTAACGGATGAAGCCATGCGGCCTATTGGAACGTTTAGATTGATGTTTTCGTATGCACACAGAGTACTGTGGCCTGTATGCAAACCTTTCAAGAAATGAATACACTCTGCGACCTCTACGATGTCTATACGAAGTTGGGTGCGAACTCTAGAAAAGCCACTTGCCCTTGTTTTTCCTTAATCAAATGATTTTAGGGAGTGGATTCTCCACATTGCCCTACAGAGACTGAATTACCGTCCTCTGACTAGGCTTATAAAGAATAGCGATGTGCTCAAATATGATAATTGCTGCCTTTCTTAGCTCGTTCTCAATGCTGAGAAATTGCGTATTTCTAGAAATACCCCAGTATATATAATGGCCTTTTCATATGAGAACACTAAAGTATGGGTGCAGATGTCTATTTTACTCGATTATTTAAGCTTTCCGCAGTCCCTTCATTGTTCCTCCTACTTCTGAATCGCCTCTATTTGTGTGCGGAAGTATGTCTATTAAAGCAGAGGACTGGCTATAAGCACAAACTAGGTCCCTCAGTCCTTCAACTTTCAGTACCAGAATCAACCTATTTGGGGAAATATCCTGGTTTATAGGAATAATGTTTTGGCAAAATGGAACCATAGCAGTGTTTGACAGACAGCGAGGAAATACCAGTATACAGTATAGAGAAAAGAGGTATGCACCTTCCCATGCAGACTAGTGTCTTCGTGACTGCCATGTTAGCAATTAAATGGCAGCGAAAACCATACTCATCCCCTGTCCTACCTACTCCTGCGACTCTCTAGCATCCAATGTCCGCGCTATCAGTGCTTCAGGTAACAACTTCAAGTTAAATGCCAATGGGTGTCGAGCAGGTTACTATTGCTCCGCTATGGCTACTGCCTATTGGGAATATCGACTGAAGCAGGGTCATCTCCTGGAACCACTTTTCCCTGTTTGGCGGATTCTTCATCTACAGATACTACGACTACCATTGTACTGTACAAATGTGGCACCAAAAAGAGTAAAAAGCGGTTCGAGAATGGCCAAGCTCTCGTCTTTTGTAGCAGTGATTCTGACTGCAAATTGGCTGATGGTACAAATACAATCTACACATGCGTTTTGAATTCTGAGGACACAGGAGTACTGGGATTTGCGATGCTGATCGCAGCAATGACCAGACCTTTGAGCGCTATTGGAATGATGCGGGGAGAGTAACAGTATTACGGATGAAGACACTGCAATTTATTGGATCTTCTATTCAAGGCTTTGGGTGTATACTCAGAGTACTGTGAACTGTATGGACATCTTCTTGGAGACTGCTTTACTCACTGACTTGTATACCGCCTACCAGGACCTTACAACTGAAGGGGTGCTTGATCCGACATCGCCGACTACTGATGGTGCCGGGATTTTGACGATGGCGCTGGGAGTTTTAGGCCTTGCAGCAGTTAACTAGGCTAACCATAGGCTCCAGCCTTAGAATCAACTTTGCAATAAAAGGGTTTGGACCGAATTGCGCTATTCCACTTCACAGATCTCCAGCAGAAATCAACATATAGGGTTATCAGTTCGCTTCACTAAAAGGCGGATTTATCTTTCCATTTACGGATGTTTGCACTCGGTCTTCCTCTGCTTCAGGAAGAAATGCAGTCAACTGCAAAGTCTTTCTTAGTGGGATATATATAGAGCAGCACTAATGCTAATTCCCCATGTAGCGGTCAACATAGTGGAGTGCTTTACTCTCATTTCCACTGCGATGTCCTGCATCTGTTAAGTCTGAGCACCTTAATGCCTATTCTCACCTGTATCGTCCTTTGCTAAGGAGGTGTGGGCAGTACCAGTCTGCTGCGGCTTTAGGGAAAATGCGAGCTTACCAGCTAGGGCTGCAGCGGTAGGGGTTGGCTATTCTCGGACTCGGAGTCGGAAGAATCTTCCTCCGCGTCTGAAAATTGATGAGGGCGTGTCAGCAACATGCGAGCGTCGAACTCCTCTTCAACGCTCCATCTCCTAGTCTCGTCCTGTGTCTCAGGTATCGACGGCAGCGGAGGCAGGAAGTGGACGTATTTCGCCATATCTCAATTCTACCCAGAGACTCAGCCACGGAGCACTTATCTATTGTGTTGTCTTGCGATAGACAGCGAATACCCCTTCTTCCCGCTCCTCCAGTCGGTACTTCCTGTGCTTCAGTCGCAAGCTCATCAGTTCTTCGGCTTCTTTCAAACTCAGAGTGCCGCTGTAGCTTTCCCTCAGCCCGCTGTGTAGTTCGCTGACCAGCACGCCTGCCTTTCCAGCCAACTTCAGTCGAGAGGAAAGGAAGGCTTTGAAGCCAGACCAGACCTTGGGTTTGCCACTCTTGGGGATGAAGAACTTCCCGTGATATTTTTCTGCTTCAGTGATGCAGCTGGTGTGCGCATCGAAGCCGAAACCTTCAAAGTCCTTGCCGCAGTCAACGCACGTGAACACCCAGGCACCCCTGCAGCTCTCGCAGTGTCTGTTGACCTGGTTCTTCTTGAGCGTAGAAGCACAGACACCGCAGATGAAGCTGACCATCCTATTATAGCAATGGACTTTAATGGGGTGGACGAGATGAAGAGAGACCTGAAAGCGATCTCTCGGCAAATGGCCCACACCCTGGAAGGCGAGCTGATGACACTGAAGCAGAAAGCTACTCGCTGTTCGCTGCAGTGCTTTCAGGGCAAGGCGGACTTCAGAGAGGCGCTCAAGTGTGAGCGGACTTGCCAAGACAGTGTGAAGCGGATGAAGCACTATATGGAGACGAAAACACAGTCGGTGCAGAGAAGGCTGCAGCAGTGCTTGGCTACGTCTGAGAAGATGATTGAGGGAGTCGAAGTGAAGGACACTCCCCTGGACACATCTCTCAGCTGCTACGAAGGCTTCAAAAGGGAACTGGCGAAGGCACAAAACGACATCGTGCTGGAATTTAGCTACTTCGAGTAATCGCTGTCTTTCAGCAGATGAGTGGCTTCCGAAGGACCATGCAGCACCAAGTCATCTTGACCATTTGTCATTCTCGTAGCGCAGCTCCAGACGAGTAGCAGCATGTAGAAGTCGATGACCAGACGAGAGGCGTAGAAGGTGTAGGCGACCCAGGCGTAGTCCCACAGGTCTGCGAGGAACACTGCTCGGCAGGTTAGGATCAGCACGGCTACGTACTCAAAGTGCTTGTAGTAGCTGTACAGTTCTACCTTCGCTCTATGCAGCTGAGTGACTCCTAGCAGTCCCAGTACTGCGAAGGGCAGTGCAGTGACCAGCAGCCACAGGTCCAGCGTCGGCTTGTGCTCATCCAACAAAAGGTAGTGAGGCACTAGGCCCCACAGCACTGCTGACGTCACGAGTGCCAAAGCCACGTCAATTGCTCCCACCACCGTCAGTCCGTTTCGCAGCGTTAGGCCGAGGAAGCAGCTGTCCAAGGGGTGGAAGAGGCAGAAGAAGAACTTTGAAGTGGACCTTCGGGTTATCATTATTACCACATCGAAACGAATACCTATTGAAAGCGTGCGCAAAACGCAGGAGAAAGGACAGCTTCCAAGGAAAAAGCAGTCGCAGGAATCGGAATATCCGCCGAAAGCAGCACTGAGGGATGTCCAGCCCGACTCTCCGTCTCCTGTCTTCTGCGGAAGTAGCGAATTAATCGTCCATCCGGCTTCTTCGGGCTTATTGAACTGTTCAGGAAGTTGTTTTCCAGCTGAAACAAAGGCACCAGCTTCATATGCAGCGATATTCTTTTACATCTCTGCGGAGAAACAGATGTGTTTGTATTGGACTCGCAGTAGCTTCGTTCCAGTCCTCTATGGTGAGGAGTGTCCACTACAGATCCCTCGCCCTTCCTTCCCTTTGTATCAGTGGGAAGTCTCAAGGTAGGTCGGTGTGTGTGAGTGGGACGGAGAGGAGTGGAAGTGGCTTTGGAGCGGGGACTGAGGGAGAAAGGGTGGATGCGGAGGAGAGGGGAGAGGTCTTGGGGACTGGGGCGGGCTTTGGTGGAGAAGAAAGGAGGGTGTTCCATACTGCTATGGAGGCTTGCAAAGCGACTGGGTTCTTTGAAGCTCCCTACTAGCAGCTGAAATCAGTCTAGTAGGTGAAACCTGCAGAATTGGCCAGAAGTTGAGCCCGATAAATTCCTCTAACCATAGTCCGTTTCGCCTTACGGCCCTATTTGCCTATTTAATGCTGGACACAAAGTTGCGTTCGATGGTACTTTCCCTGCTATTTGTATTTTCTCTAATTCTCCTGGCGTCTGGTAGAAATAGTCCAATTGTAAACCAACAGAAAGCAAATATTCACAGTTGTGACGGTTATTAGCGTATCTCTAAATAGAGTACAGAGTCGTGCTTTGTCGTAAATTCTTTGCACATCACTAGTCCGATATCCCCATTTTACCCCTGAGAAAACTCTACACAAAGAAATCGTGTCGAGAGTGGCGATAATCCGCTGACACACTAGCGAGAGACCCGACTAATTTGAAGGGGAAAAGCAGCTCAAAGTGTGAGAAAGACAGACTAAATGATGTGTAACTGTCAGATTTTCGCTTGCTAAAATACAAATGTTGGTCTGCATATACCAGGGAAATAGCCTGCGAGACAAAGGCCAGGAGAGCGTTGTCCACTTTGAAGTCTGCAGAGGCCATGGACTTCTGAGCGGTCGGTGTAAGACTTGGTCATAATGGCAGCTTCGAACCCCTACCCTGCTTCCACCCAGGTTGGAGGCACCTACCCGCCCTCTCAATACCCGCCTCAGCCGCAGTACGCCCAGCCTGCTTCTCAGTACCCTCAACCCCAGCAATATCCGCCATCGACCCAGGGCTATCCCCCACCCCAGCAATATCCGCCACCGGCCCAGGGCTACCCCCAACCCCAGCAATATCCGCCAGCTCCTCAGTACGCCCAGCCTCAGTCTCAATATCCGCCCTCTGGACAGTACCCGCCTCAACAATACCCCCCGCCTCCTCAATACGCTCAGTCTCAATATCCCGCCGGGAAAGCCCCTCAAGGCCAGCAAGTCCAAGTCGTGGTAGTAGATCAATCTCAAGTCTTCTGGGGACCTGTGCCCGTGACCACTGTCTGCGGCCACTGCAAGAAGGCCATCACCACGATAATGATGCGTGAAGTCGGCACAGGCACCTGGGTCGCCTGCATCCTGATCTGCTTCTTCGTGGGGATTCCTTGGAACTACATCCCCTTCTGCTGTGACGGGTGCAAGGACATCAAGCACATCTGTCCGGAGTGCAACACTGTCGTTGGCCGCAAGGACATGTGCTAGCTAGAACTTAACTCGGGACAAGTTGGTCTTAGCTCTGTAGACTTCTGCCATGCCGAGGTTCGCAGCAGCCTGCTTCACATCATCAGTCCTCATGAGCACTTCCGAAGGCTTGGCGCTCACTTCAGTATCTCGATAGGGGAGAGCATACTTGTACTGCAGTAAGTCGTGAGTCTGCTCTGCAGGTCCAACCACGCTCCGCTTCCCTGACATAGGCGCACTGGTCTCTTCACTTGTGAATACAGAACTTTGGTTGCGTTTCGAATAGTGGGACTGTTTCGCGGCTATGCCGATTTGCGACGGCAGCAGGTGTTTTCTCTGGTTCGCGACTTCGGTTTGAACGGAGGGACGCCAGTCCTGAGACATTCGAGGCTTGGGCGGGCCGGGCTCGAATTTAGCGGCATCCTGCAGAATCGGGTTGTGGACGGGTTGGGTGGAAACTTGCTTTTTCTTCGAGGAGTACTGTTCATCGGCTGAAGAGTGCTGCTCGACAGGTTTCCTACTGGGTCGGTATTGCTGTTCCGGCTCTCTGCCAACTGTATATGTCCCTTGCGATGCTTCCGAATAGGCGCCTTTGGCCAGGCCGCGCGGACGCTCGTTGAGATATTTGGTTTCTGACTGATAATCGTCCACTCGAGCCTTGGAGTAGCGGCTCGGGGCAGGCATGTCCTCCTCCCGGGCCAGGAGCAAAGGATTCCGGGTGGATTGAGAAGAGTGAGAGGCTTGGCGAGCGTCCTCTTGCGCATACTCTGAGAACCACATTTGATATTACACTGGGACTAAGGACCAGAACTACGGTAGCATGCCCTCTTTCCCTGTAAATATGAGCTGGCAGGCCAACTTAGCCCTCAAGCTTCGCGAACTTCGCTTGGTCTTTTGCCAGTCCTCGGCGAGTTCCCAAGGACTGAAGACCTTCGTGCGCACTCACTACCTGCAGACCAAGGCCGCCAACCCCGCTTTCCCCTTCATTGTCAGGGAGTGCAGGAACGCCATTCCCACTATCATCGCCCGCTACGACTTCGGCGTGGAGAAGAAAGTGGTGGCTGAGGGGTGGACGCAGCAGCAGGTGGAAGAAGCTGTGCAGGAGTTGGTGAGTCAGGCGGACTCCGTCAACTCCTACCGCAACTAGGATAACTTCCTATAGGCAGAACTAGCACAAGGCTGCAGAGCAACAGACTCAACGTAGTTCTCTGCTGTGTGGAATTAGCCTTATCAGTCCCCGTATCTCATCTAATCCCTCCTTTTCCATTCTTCAATATAGTCCCAAGTGTTGCAATGACCACGACCTCCTGGAGTCCCCTAACTGTCAACCCTAGTGAAAGTCCCCCCAAGCACGCTCACTTCTCCAAAATTCGACAATCCCGACTGAACCCCGCTTCCTTTTCAAGCATGAAACGGACCATGCTGTTGGCTCGGCCAGACCAGGTTCTGGTCAGCAACCGCCACAGATCCACGAAGCTACGGTGCTCAGACCTCTGGTCGAAGAAGATGAAGAAACAAGTGGTCAGAGTGCTTTTAGCGAAGCATGACCCGCGAGTGGACAAATTCCACTGGAGAACGAAGGAGATAAAGGACTGGAAGCCACTGGAAGGCGGCCGGGTGAGTTCCCGCATAGCGCAGTACTTGGAAAGGGTGAGGAGTCAGGATCGGCCTCGGTCTGTGCTGCCCAGTTCTATCAGTCAACCATGTGCCTCTGACAGTCACTTACGGGCTTGTGAGCGGCTGAAGTCGGATTTGCATACGCAAATACGCACTCTCAAGGCTGACCGCTCCTTCAACAAGTCCTTCCACCAAAGTTTCTATCGAGAAGAAGAAACGGATTTGACGGACTTCATCAGAGACGAAGTGGACGATTTCAAGCGGAAAACACAGGTGGGAATGGACATGGCGCGGAAATCCTCCATGACAAGCCTTGCTAAGCGCATGAATAAACTGGGGCTGAGCTTCTATGCAGCTCAGAGGAGAAGGGACAAAAACTAAGTAGTATAACATATGCGTGAGTCAGGTAGGGGAGTGGTTTGAGGAAATAGAGCGGAATTGAGGGCGATTTTGGCTGTTGGTAGGAACATGAGACAGGAAAGGGAACTAGAATTAGTAGGAGGCAATTAAATTGCAGTAATATGAAGATCACTGGGTTATGGGAATTAGCCTAGTAGAAAGCAGATAAATAGTGAAGAAATGAGTTAATGGGAGTCCAAACCTTCCCAGAACTCGGCTATGCAACTATATTGTTTAGCGGTTTCTCATGATTTCCACTGAAATCCGCTCCAACGCCGTTCCTTCCTTAGTCCAAGGCTTTACTCTCTACAAAGACTCTATTTCCCATGTGAAAGTTTGATATTTTTCATTTCAGGTCTGCATATACGACAAACCTCAATATCCCCAAATTCCAGCTTTCCCCTTCCCCCTAGCCTCCCAACACTGCACTCTACCCTCCTATCCAGTACTTTCCCTACTTCACACCTTTCTGATAACGGCAAGTTTATAATAATGAAGGGCGTATTGCTGCTGTGTGTGCTGCTTCTATGCCTCCACTCCAACGCTGTCACGCTCCAAGACAAGCTAAAATCAGCTGAGAACTCCAAAGCTCCGTACATCCCTAAGGATTCCTTCATCCAAACCTTTATGCGAGCGGAAGGGATGATCACTGCGGCTCAGCTCGCGGATATAGACGATCTAGACGATGTGACGGGAAGGTAGTAAAATCGGTTATCTAACTAGCGACCGCGGTACAGGTCACAGACGTGGTCACATGACTTGGCGAGGACGAGACGAGCTGCTTCTCCGTCGCATACCGTGTAGCTGAGTGCACAGAAGTCTGCGTACTCTGGGTAGTCTCCGTACTGCGCGCAAAAGGTGTCTTCGTAGTATCCGTGAGTGACGACTATAGTCTTGGTGCTTTGCAGTCTGACACTTGCCTGTGTGTCTGCGGCATGAGAGGTGTATCGACGGATCATGTCGTTCCAGACTTCGGGGAAAGGCGGCCTGGCTGCAGGGAGGAACTCAAGAGGCAGAGTCATAGTGGCTTGGTAGGCAGGGGAGTGCAGGATCATTAGTCCTTCGAAGGGGTCGACCTCGTACCACTGGGAGTTGAGGAACTCGCAGACTTGGTAGTCCACGTAGATCCGGTCCACTGCAGGGAAGGATGCTGCGATCTTCTGGGATGTCTCCAGACACCTAGCAAACGGAGAGCTGATGATTCGTATGTTGGCCACATCTCCTTGCAGCAGTTCTCGGATTTTGACGCCTGTGCGCTCAGCCATCAGCAGGCCGTTCGCAGTGAGTGGGGAGTCGCAGGTGACAGTGACGCGGGCGTTTTCTGCAGGGTCGGTGACTAGGTCACAGCGCTCCCCATGCCGTAGAACAAACAACATTACAAGCCAGCCTTGGGAATAAGGCAGAAGCTGCTAATTACTGGGAAACACAATTAACCAACATCGGACGAATTTCGATAGAATAGAGACAATTTCCCTGCTTTACTGCGCATCTCATTGAGCTTATTTGCTAGATTTACTAATTAGGACACACAGAGCTGGTCAGAAACTAAGCGGACTTTCTGAAAACTTCTGTCTGTTTCCAGCGTCGTAATGAAGCAATAGCCGGTCGGCTCAGAACAATGCCCGTTAAAGTGGCTGGACACGTCATTGAGATAGCACCCATGTGTCACTACTATTCATCCCGTGCCATTGCTGCCTGTAATTTCCTAAATGGGTCATGATGCGTACTTCAGTTTGAGGGCGTGTTTCAGTGTAGCTGGGCCAATTATCAGTCTTGTTCACTAATGGAGGTCCCCATTTTTTGAAGGACTCGTCTGTGCTTATCGTGAGCTCATTGAAAGGGTATTTGCTTATCGTGGGCTCGGTTACAGGGCTGATGAGTTCAGATAAAGAGTTGTCAGGCTTGAAACAATTGTCAGTCAAAGCCTGGCATGCTTCGTAGTCAATCAGAATAGTGTCGATTTCTTCCGAAAACAGATGGCAAATTTGTATGAGTGTTTCCAAACAGCTTCGGCAGGGGAACACATGATTTCCCTGCTTGGGAGGGTCACTTAGTATTTTGACACGCTTCCGTTCGCTGGGATCGGCATTTGGGTCATTACAACGTAACTATGCCGAATCATGTACATCATTCTTATCTTCGTTACCATCCATTGTAGGCCTGCACTACCATCTGTCCTGCGACTTTTACCCATCTTTCTATTAAAAATATAGACGCATCCAACTCCCTTCATGTCGATAGTAGGGAAACAACGCCTGTCTGATAGAGTGTACAGAGAGTTGTTAGTAGGAAGAAGTGTACCTAACTATGTCTAGTGCACTGCATCAAGTGCGCATCTAGCAGCACCATGGCAGCCATGCTTTCCACAATAACCGGGGCCCTGGGCACTACGCAGGGGTCGTGTCTGCCCTTCGCCTCCAGCACCAGCTTTTCTCCTGAGAAAGACACAGTCTCTTGCGGCAGTCCAATAGTGGACACAGGCTTGAAAGCCACTCTAAAGGTGATTTGAGCCCCTGTAGATATGCCTCCAAGAGTGCCTCCTGCGTGGTTTGTGGCAGGCTGTAGGCCTTTTTCAGTCATAACGAAGGGGTCGTTATGTTGCGATCCTCGCATTTTCGTGCCTTCGAAACCGGAGCCGAATTCGAAGCCTTTAGTGGCGGGGATGGATATCATTGCATGTGCTAAGAGAGCGGGCAGCTTGTCGAAGCAGGGCTCTCCCAGTCCCGCTGGCGCATTTCTCACCACACAGCGCACAATTCCGCCTATCGAGTCCTTCGCCGCCTTGACTTCTTGCACCAACTCAGCCATTTGAATAGCAGTTGTAGGGTCAGGACAGCGCATTAGAATAGTGCTTCCTTCTCCACTAGTCGGCACCGCTCCTGTCCTCTGTCCCTGGTCATCCAGCCAGTTGCCTGTCAAGTCTCTATAGTAATTCCTTCCTTCGTGTGAATACATAGCAAAGGACCCCAGTGTATCCACCATCTCTTCACTCAGTCCAGTCCACTGGAACTCACTGGACAGACTGATGTGACCGATGGACTCCACCCAGGCCACTATCTCGACTCCCAGTTTGTCTTTCAGGTACTTCCTAGCCACCGCTCCAGCGGCTACTCTGCCGATCGTTTCCCTCGCAGAGGCTCGCCCGCCTCCACTCTTCGAGTTAATCCCATACTTCGCCACATAGGTGAAGTCCGCATGGCCAGGTCTCGGCACCTCCGTCATGTCCTTATAGTCCTGCGGCCTGATATCAGTATTGCGCACTAACAGCGCTACAGGAGTGCCCAGGGTCAGTCCATCCTGCAGGCCTGACAGCACTTCCACCTCGTCTGCTTCCTGTCGAGGGGTGGTTAGTGAGCTTTGTCCAGGACGGCGGCGACTGAGCTGCTGCTGGATGTCGTCTCTACTGAGAGGAAAGCCGGCGGGCAGGCCATCTAGCACGCAGCCCACGCCTGCACAGTGGCTTTCCCCCCATGTCGTCACTCGGTACACTCGGCCGAAAGAACTCATATTGGTGTACAGCAACGGCTAGTCTCCTACTCACTTACAGAGGACTAATAGGCGGCAGTTTGCCTGTCTGAGGCACCTCCGTCTCAAAGGTGTGCTTATGCTGAACTCGCTGCATAGACATTGAGTGTCCCTGCTTAGTGCGCTTGGTGTTTTGGAAGGCCTTCGCCTTCTCCTCTTGCTTCAGCACTTCCGCCCCTTCCTGCCTCTCCTTTCTCGCATTTTGCTCCACTATCCCGTCCACTTCCTCATCCACAGAGTCCAGTTTGAGCCGCCACTGCTCGATTTTCCGTAAGTTGCCTTCACTTTGCAGGGGGAGGTGAATGCTTCTGCGGTCCTTGCGTCTGCGGTAGAATTACACGATTTGGCAATGTCGACATCACATCTGGCGGTTTGGACTACAGAAAGTCCCCCGGCTGTGATGGGATTTCCCAGTAAATCCGAGATTATTGCGTATTTCTCTTTGAAAAAGCGGTCCAAACTGCCCTGCTTCCTGATTTCCAACTGCGGTTCGAAGGTCTTCTGAGCCATGTACTCCCGCATGTCCTTGCTCACAGTGTATTTGTGCGTGGAAACCGCAGGGAACGGCTGCACAGGCAGGGCGTTAGTCTGCAGAAAAGTCTGCATTTGGCGTGCAGCGGTGGGGAACAAAGCCTCTCCGCGGCGAAGGCGCTCTAGCCGCTCCTCTGAGCAGGTACTGGGTGGGGAGTACATGAAGTAGCGTAAGTTGGGCGGGTTTGAACTGTGCAAGTCGGACTTGCCGTCCAGGGAACTGCCATGTCTCACCTTCATTATTCCGCCTAGAGGGCTGGAAATAGCTAATTAAGCGCTGAATACGAAGTGTCAGATTCGCCTTTTTCGATCAGAGATCATTTCGCAGCTTTCCTCATCCATATCTGTATTCACTACCTCCATGTATACACAATTTCTTATGAACAGATAGAAGCGCTATGGACAAAGCCTACAGGCAACAGTGAAACTGAGCACTGGTACTCTAATCGCTTAGTGATGTCCTCACAGGTCTCTATCCTGTGCTCCAAGTTGCTAAGGTTGGCTCGGGCCTGCAGCAGCATTTCCCGGAACTTCTCCACTTCTGCTTGCTGCGCCCTCAGTTCCTCCCTACTTGGCACTTACTGGTCTCGATGCAGGTCTTGGAAGGACTTGAGCACTTGCAAGAACTTGGGCTTGGAACCGCTCTGTAGGTAAGTGTGGGAAATCACTCGCAGCATTAGCATACGAAAGCGGCCCAAAACTCGCTCAGTAGGGGATAAGGAGGACCTAGATAGAGCTCACAGGCTGGCTAGCGCCCGCACCTGGAAATCTCCCGTTTTCTCGAACATCTCCCCTAGGTGTTCCTGCGCGTCTGCGATTGCTGTGCGGACTTGGGCGTTTTTACGCGCGAGTCCTGCATGAACTGTACGAGTCAAGCTGGATTTCGGGACTTGGACGATTAGGGATTGGGTTTCTGCAGTCAGTGCAAGCGGCAGTGGACTGCTCTGGAGGACGGAGTAGACTCCAGCGATATCGCCCTGATGTAGCTTGAGCACACAGACGAGAGTGCCGTTGGCTTTCAGCCAGCCACTCAGGCAGCCAGAAGCCACAATGAACACACTCTCAGTAGGCTGTCCGCGCTCTAGGACGGGCTGAGTTGCCTCAAACTGAGTTTCAGAGACTTGGAAGCTGAGGTCGACCAGGTCTTCATCTGAGCAGAAGCGCAAATAAGGCAGATACCGGAGCGTCTTTACTACGAACTTCCGCCACTCGTCCAGGTAAAAGCGCGCCACAATCATCAGTTCTGCCTTCAGAGTTGACTCTTCATCTAGCATTTCCTCGAATTGAGCCTTCGTCACTGACCCAATGGTGGAGAAGTTTTTGGTCGCTGCAGTGCCCGTCCTCCTACACTTCATCAACAGTCCGATTTCTCCGAACACCAAGCCTTTCTTGAGCACCCGCGTGGTCGCAGCTATGCCAGCCACAGTGCGAGTGGTGATGAGCACTTCCCCTGAGCAGATCACGTAGAAATGCGTAGCTTCACTGCCGAGCGCGAAGAGAGTGGCTTCCGGTTCGTAACTTTGGATGGCGACTTGTTGCTCGAGGTACTGAACTGCTCGCTCACGTAGGCCGAATAGAGGGTGCTGCCCTATAGCTGTGGAGACTAGGCGGCGAGTCACTTGGAGTCGAAGAGGCTTGGGCAGTACTTCGAGGAAAGCACTGAGGGTGCGCTGCATGTCGCGAGAATTGCGGGTGTAGTGCATGTAGGCAGTGACGTGGCTTTGCACTAGCGCTGGCAGCTTTAGGTCCAGCATTACTTGTTGCATCGACTCCACTGAGTCGATGAAGGCGGACGAGTTCTTGTTCAATCCGTCCAGAGTGACAGTCATATAGCCCAGCACAATGGCTGTAAACACCCCTCCACAGAAGACTATTCCAGAGGCGAAGGCCATTTCCATCGTAGTGACGGGCACAGCGTCGAAGCCTCCCTTCAGCAGCATTGCATAGTAAAACGAAGTGATGTACTTCTCCGCAGCACTCATTTCCGTGTACAAGTGCATATGTGTGCTTCTGTGGTTGGGGGGCAGCCACTCTTGGTCTATGCTGATCACTGCGAACCAGAGACAGGCGACGACGTGGCAGAAGAGCAGAGCACTACAAATAATAAGGAAGAGCTGCAGACTGAGTTTGAAGTTTTTGTTGGCTCGCAGGAAGTAGATGATGTGTCGAAGACGGATGAGTCGTATGAGTTTGACCATAGCCAAGACTCGGATAGTAGAGGGGTTGATGTCCGGGGTAGTGAGGGAAAGAATGATATCTAGTGGCAAGCAGGCCAGAAGGTCAAAGGCAAATGCACCTTTTAGGTACCGTTTGGCGATTCGCCAGGTGTCTTTCACTTCGTCGTTCAGCTCATTGAGGTAGGAACTGCGGAAGTTGACCACAATGTCCAGAATGAACAGCACATTGACGCAGTAGTCCACCACTTTCACAGCTTCGTACTGGTCCAGTTGGAAGCCCAGTTCCAAGGGTACGATGAGTGCCGAGTACAGACTCATGAGTATGACGGCTAAGTCCCATCTCAGCTTCACTGTACTCGTGGCGGACAAAACCCACTTCGACTGCGGCACTATCTCTGGCTCTAGACTCGACGATGTGTGCAGGGCTGAGTAGTGAGGATCCGATACTCTCAGGGTCGAAAGTCCATCGGAAGGATCAGAGTAGGTCACGCAGACTTGGGTGACTTGGGTGAAGTCGTCGGGAGCGACTTTCATTTATGGGGCAGAGTAACAGGGGCTGATGTGCTAGTCGCTAGGGGTTAGTCCATCTGTAGAGCCATCTTCTACCTGCTGTATAAATGATAAGGCTTGCAGGTCGCACAGACCTTTGGAGGAATGAGTTTTCCGACTGGGGGAAGTCCGCAAGTGCCACTTTTCAGGTACTTTACAGAAACCCATCAATCGAGTGCATCAAGCCTAAGTACATCGAGACAGCTGAAAGCCACAGAACCTACAGACATACACTAAACTCAAGTTCTTTACACATCAAAACAAAGCACATTGCCTGGGAAGTGATGCATGCCTCCAGCAACCGTTACAAGGACGAAGACTAGATGAAGAGAAACAAGGGAAAAGAATGGAGATGGCCGTCTGGACAGAGAAATCAGAGAGTTCCGCTGTGAACATATCTGGAGATTTACGAAGTGGCGATTAATCCAGAACAAGGAAATTTCTGTTTCCTGGAATAGCTGCACAGTTTGGAAGACCATAGAAGAATTCGTAACTGCCGCAGAGAGAACAGCCGACTGCTAGGGAGGACAGGGTGAAGGGAGCAGCATAGACATATAGGAGTAAGACTTAATGCACTACTCAACGCCGGGATATTTGAAGTTTCGGACACGGTGTTGAGTCCTTCCTTTGCGCTGGCGCTCTAGGAACTTGCGGCAGGTGCGTTCCTTGGCTCTCACCACCACGTTGTTGACGACCAGCGGGGCAATGTCCGCACTCTCAGTCCCTGGCAAGACCACAAGTCTCACCCACCCATTGATAAAGTGGGAACTCACCTCTGTAACCTGCAGTCGGAACTGCGCAGTGTGCATGTGGAACTCTGAGTCGTATTTGAGCATCGCACGTGTTTGTCCGCGGACTATGGGCTCTCCAGCCATGTTGTCCGGAATTTCAAGTGCAGGGGAGTTCGAGGTGAGGAGAACGATGGAGACCGGCACACGTGTGTCCACAGGGAAAGCCGAGTCGCCCAAAGGCTTCAAACACACTTGCAGGTCCAAGTACTTGCCCTTGCAAATTGGGTTCGGGATGTCTTCCACCATAGTGATGCGCCATTTGTAAGTCAGGTCGCTTCTCTCCAAGTCTTCATACTTGCGCCTGGGCAGTTCGTAGGCGAGTGTTTCCTTGAGAACGATGCAGTTGGCCTTCAGTTGGGTGAGTTTGACAGCGAGCAAGTCTTCCTGCTGGGACAGCAGCGCCAGCATTTTTTCGTGCTCTTCAAAGAGACTGAAGTCCAGACCTCCGATTTGCCTTCGCTTCTCTGCTGTCTCCCAGGCCGCTTCGATAGTCTCTATCCGTGGCAGCTGGAAGTCAGAATTTGTGCTATCGCCAGCCATGATTTTTACTGCGTCCAAAACACCTTTCATCGATCGAAAGACCGAATGGAACTAAATTGTACGCAAAAGTCGCTGCTTTGCCCATATCTTCCCCAACGCAAACGCGCGTAGGCTGCTTCTTTCGCCTTTTTACGCATAATTTCAGAACCTCTCCCGACTTCACCACTTCTGGATATGTGAGTTTCTCGGGAAATTTTAGCGGTTTTGGGCAGACACAGACTTGATAAGTGTGTTTCAGAAAGCCCTGGTCTCTGGGACTGCAAAAAGTGCCATTCCTAAGGTCGCCTTTAAAGTAAAACTGGTGCCGAAAGACCCATTTCCACGCTTTTGATGTCAGACACAAAAATACGCAAACAATCGAGCCAATTTAACTCCCCTGAGTCCGCCGACCTCAGAAACTCTCTAGAAGCACTGTACTCACGAAGTAACCCGCAGACTTTCCAAAGAACTACGACTAGTGTCTGAGGCGGAGAGGCCACAGTAGGCTTGGGAAGGCCGGGCGGGCTGCCAAGGAGAGGAATAGCCCTGCGATTGAAGAGGCAAACGTCCATTTCCCACCAGTGCGGCTTTAGCCTAAGTCCAGTCAAATATGCCTGCCAGATAGCAACTTCCCTAGGGCTGCCTAGAGCCCCAGCAGAGGCTCAAACTGTCACTAAGGCGGGGTGTTTGACTCGATAGTGCAGTGCTGTCGCCTATTTGAGAACTGCGTCTTTCCTTTTGTCAGAGACGACAACCCCGCACTTCTCTACTGATACTTCCACAGCAGCAGCCCAGGACTATGGTGATTTGAAGCTGAGCAAAGGGATGCAGCTTTTCACTGGGCTCTAGGGCAATTCCAGACAGTAGGGCAGCCCTAGTACCGGCAAACGCCTGCTTTCTGCTATTTGAGCCTATTGGGAGATGCTGGCAGGCACAAAGCACGCCTAGAGCCTACCTTAGGCTACTTACTGAGGCATCGACAGGGGGGTTTCTGGAGAGGCGAAGCCAGCGAAGAAGGAGAAGTGGAGACGCTGGGAGTCCGATTTGAGTCCCTCAGTCCCCAGCTTCTTCAAGAGCTTATCCGCCAAAGCCAGGAGTGCACTAGGAGGCGTGTCCACACTACGAGTGTAGGCAATAGAAGCCAGCAATTCATTGGATATCAGTCCAGAGCGAGGCGACAACTTGACACTGAGGACTGAGGAGCAGGGAGCCAGGGCATGCAGCAGCAGGCAAAGGAGCTGGCGAAAGCGGAGTTTGTCCAGCTTGATAAGGTCGGGCAGTCCACTGAGTTGGCACTCGTAGGCCACTTTGTGCCTAGCGAACAAAGGCTGCAGACTGGTCTCAATTGTGCGCATTTCCTTAGCAATGTGGACGGACTTGATGACAGGCCGGAGGTCTGCGCCGCTGAGTACCTTTTGCAGGTCTTCCAAGCAATAGAGTGCGTAGAATGCTCCTAACAGCTGCAGATCGGAACTGCCCTTCTTGGCGAGTCTCAGCTCTGCAGCAGTTCTGAGCAGTGCAGGCCGAAGCAGTTCATTCGCACAGGCACTGACCAGTGCCATCACCTCTGCCTTCCCCTCCTGCACCTGCTGATGAAGCAGCCGAGTCACATTCACAAAAGACACTGCTACCGCCTTCGCTTGGTCCTCCCAGTAGACCACTCTATAGGCCATTTGTAAGCACTGCTGGGAGCCGTCTTCTCTGGTCAGCATGTAGGTTCCGTCGGTTACAGAGTCAGTGCTGCGGACAGGCGCTAGCAAGTCCCCGACTTCCGCGTCCAGTCGCTGCTCTGGCGACTCCCGCTTTGTGCAGTTTTTCAGCACTGCGTGGATCTAAGTGCACAGTACCACTTTGGGGTCTTGCAGGTGCAGGAACTCCCCTGCTGCCGGGTTGGAGTAGAGAGTGGTGGAGGTGTCGAGGAGCACTAGACTAGTGGGCAGGCTGTTCACTAGTTGCTTCCATTGGCCTGCTTCCCCTTGGGCCTGGCATAGCTCTGCGAATGTGGTTTTCACTGTGTGTAGGTGCATATAGACAGTGACGGCTGGCAGCAGGCCTGTGAGGACCATCGCAGGGATATCCTGCTCGTCAAAGGCTAAATTGGTCCTCAAAATAAGGTAAACTGTGCCTAGAGTGAGAGCGCACAGGTACAGCAGCCACTCCCAGCACAGCAGGAACATCCCCACATACACATTCACTACTCCCAAAGTCACCACAATCGCCCTCACTTCAAAGCAGAAGAAATCCTCGAAACTCACTATCCACTCTCCACAAGTCACATACAGCATTGCCTCGGCGCCCACCACAGCCAGCCATTTCAGCCTCCCTAGCCACAACATACAGCGGAGACACAGCGCCAGCACTAGCAGCGGCACACTCCAGCCCAGCTCTGCAGTGCCTTTGTCATTCACACTGTAGAGCACGATACGCGTCACGTTCATAGCGACTAGCACAACCACTAGAGCAGGCAAGTAGAAGGCAACACGGTCGGTTGTCTGCACGCGGTAGGCTTGCTCCAGGGCGGGTGCAGGGAAGTGCAGGGTGACTGGACTCACTCGGGCCATTATCGAGTCGCCTGCTACTTAGAGAAACTGATGTTGTAGGAGCCGTTCTCGTTCTTCTGCGTCTGGAAGTTGTCGAGACTCAGTCCGAATTTCCCGAGAATGGTGTTGCCCATGTCCTTGAGTTTGCCCATCATTTCCTCCTTCTCCTCTTCGAAGTGAATTGAAGCCTTATGGTCGACTTCTGCCTTTATTTCAGGGGGCACGTCACCTTTGTCAGCCTCTTCCTTGGCTTCGCGGACGTTCCCAAGGTCCAGCAAAATGCGCACTTTGCGGCCTCTCACACGAGTGTAATGCGGGTTGAGAGCGAGCGACTTGTCGCAGCACTCCAAGGCTTTCGTGAGCTCCTCCTGGCCCTGGTGACAGGCAGCAATGTTTCCATACAAAACCGCAAGTGCTTCCTTCTGACCTTCAGTCTCAGGGTTCAGCAACTCAGTGGCCTGGGTGTAGAGCGCTATGGCTTCTGGGTAGTGCTTCTCACGGTAGAAGTCGTTGCCTTGCTCCTTTAGTATGCCGGCTGCAGCTACGGGGTCCTCTGCCATTATATAGAGAAGGCTCTAGACTGGGAATGGGCAGTCAAGTGTCTATCCAAGCTGAGGCGAAATTAACTGCTGCGGAGGCAAAACTGAGACTTTCTTCGATTCCTGCACAAGTGGTTTTCGACTACTTCAACCCGTACTTCCTTTCCGACTACATCCCAGAGCACGACTTCTACCGCCTACTGCAGACCTACGACTTGCCAATCCAAAGCAGTGAGGAAGCTCCGGGAATCAGCGCTATGTACGAGTCCTTGAGAGTGACGCAACACCGGTATAAGTTAAGGCTGAGTTTGGCTTTTTTCGTACTTCACAGTGATGCACCAGCTGAAGTGAAGGCGGAACTGCTGTTTCTGACCTATGTGAAAGGGACACAAGCCTGTGACGAGGAAGTCCGCAAGCTGGTGAACAACTTGCTGGACGTCTGTTTGAATGTGAGCAAGCGGCTCACTCCTGGAGACAAGGATGTGCAAGCGTACATCTCCAAGCTGAAAACAGTACGAACGATCCTGCTCACCACCCTGCAAACCCACTTTTCCTGTCCTTTGCAGCTACCTGCATTCACACAACTCCTCACATCTCCTCAATTCACCCCCCTACTTGCCCCCTCTACCCTACGCCAGTTCCTGCTTTCCCTACACAGCAAGCACAGTCCTCACTCCCTCTTTACTGCCCGTATGCCCCTTATTTTCTAAAACTTGGTTCCTACGACTAGTGGTATTAGTTGGAAAGCTGGGAAATCAGACTTTCCCACGCCTTTTGCACGTTCGGAGGCATGTTGGAGACGTCGAAAGCCGGGCAGTCTCCAGTCTTAGTGAGCATTTCGCTGAATCTCGCGTAGCTATCAGCTCCTAAAGCCTTGAGTTTGAATAGACATTTGAGCACTAGGAGGAGTTTGCCTGCAGAGAGGAAGACTTGGAGGCACAAGTCGAGGGCCTGTGGGTTGGAGGAGTGGTGTTTGAGGAGTTGAAGGGCGCTTTGGCAGGCTTGGGAGGGGGAAACGGTGGAGTTGTCTGCGAGGTAGCAGCGCAGCAGGCCTGTAGCGGCTCTGCAGTAGCGGGGCTGCTGGAACAGGGTGTCTTCGAAGTCCAGCATTTTCACATAGCTTAGCAGCGTCATCCTTCTGAAACAGTACATGTGGAAGTCGCTTTGGTCTTCATATATCTCCGCAAACTGCTTATCCACGAAAGCGAACTCCTGCGCTGCCTGCTGCCAGTGCTCCAAGCGACAGTGTGCCTCCGCTGCTTCCAGCTCATACCACATGTTTTGCATTTCATGCACATTCATCACGCCCTGCTCCCGACTGAACATTGCCAAGAGCTGTTCCGCCTTCTCAATGTTGTTGGCGCGGAGGAAGTAGCGAGCTGCGGTGTTGTTCAGGTAGCGGTCTGACAGGTCGAGCAGGCGCGCCTCTTCCAGCGAGGCCGCGGCTTCGGTCAGCTGGCCAAGACGTTTGTGGACTGTTCCTTTGAAAATGTACAAGTCAGGGACAGTGGGAGTGTGCAGAATCGCTCTCTCAATAGTGGCGAGAGCAGCCGCCAGGTCGTTGGTTGCTTTGTAGTGAGCAGCTTGCAGGTAGAGCAGCCAGAGCATGGTACTGGGAGGCTCAGGGTCTGTTTGGCTGGACAGAAGCTTGCTTTCTGCGTCCATGAGGGAAACCATCCCTGCAATCACCTCTGCCAGGACAGCAGCCTTCGCTTCATCTCGATAGAGCGACTTGAGGTCAGTGGCGAGGGAGGGAATTCCCCTCCTCAGTCTCTGTGCTATATAGAGTGCTAACACTGCGCCCAGCGAAGCTGCAGGCGTAAAGTCCAAGGGAATTCTCTGCACCAAGTGAGCCTTCGGGTACTTCTCCGCCAGCTCCGAGTACACATCCGCTGTAGGAATCCCAGAAGCTCGACTCACAGTCTGCAGCATAGTGTGATACTCCAGAGACTCAGGGTTGATTTCCAGCAGGGAATATATCGTTTCCGCTGCATTTGCGTACTGCTCTAAGCGAATATACAGCTTCGCTTGGGTCTCTTTGAGCGCCACTTTGTTGAGAATGACTCGCTCTCGCTCTGTCAGGAAGCTCGCGGCTTCTTGAGTTTTCCCCGACTTCTCCAACACATGTCCTCGGAACTGCACAATTTCCGACACCTCCACAGGACTCAATTGAGGGCCCAGACTCTTCAGCAGGGACTCCAGCACCTCTGCAGCCTTGTCATAGTGGCCGCACAGGTACTCCGCCACTGCATATGCCACCCAGTTCACTCCAGCCGAAGCCCGCGCCAGCAGCGACTTGAGCCGAATTTGCCGGAAAGCCTCGAATTGCCGGAGTTGAAGTTGTAGTAGACTCAAGTCTCTCTGCACAATTGCGTTTTCAGGACTCAAACTATAGGCCTGAGTGAGCAGCTTGAGGGCTTCTTTGTGTTGGTGCTCCGCTTGCTTCAGGAGTCCTTGGGTGTGCCAGCAGACTGCTTTGCCCAGGTTTCTGCCCAGGGCAGTTTTGGAGGTCGCGAGTGCTTGCTCTAAGTTGCCCATGGTCTGGAGAACCACGGCTTTCACGCAGAGTGCTTCGGCATGAGTGGGAGAGGACTCCAGCACTTTCTCAGCTGCTTTCAGTGCCTTCGGCAGTTTGCGGCTTTCGTACAGCTGAATGGCCTTCTTGAGTGCCAGTGACTCTCGGGACGGCAGCGTTTCCACAGCTTCCCTCAGTCCCTCCATACTTTAGCTGATGGCGAAGTCGCTCCGCTTCGACACCCGCGTAGCAGTGGTGACCGGAGGCGGGAGCGGACTGGGTCGGGCCTGCGCACTGTCCCTGGCTCAAAGAGGCGCCAAAGTCCTAGTCAACGACTTAGGCACCACTTACCGAGGCTTGCCCGAAACAGTATACATCGCAGACTTCGTGGTGGAGGAAATTAAGACCTCTGGAGGAGTGGCTGTGGCGAATTACGACTCAGTGGAGTATGGAGACCGCATAATTACTGCAGCTTTGAGAGAATTCGGCAGAGTGGATGTCATCGTCAACTGTGCGGGGGTGCTTCGAGACCAAGGCTTTGCGAAGATGAGCAACACTGACTGGGACTTGGTAATGAAGGTTAACTTGAAGGGAGCCTTTTTGGTCATGAACGCTGCCTGGCCACACATGAAGAAACAGCAATACGGACGAATTGTAAATATCGGCAATATTGCGGGAGTCAGAGGCGGAAACCGCGTAAGTGCCACGGCTGCTGCAAAAATGGGTCTGCACGGCCTTACAACCGCCCTCGCTTCCGAAGGCCTCAAGCGCAACATCCGAGCCAACACAATCGCTCCATCTGCTCCTGAAGCTTCCAAAAAGCTAGTGCCAGAGGAAGTAGTGCCCTTGGTCCTGTGGCTAGCCCATGAAGACTGCATGGTCACTGGCAACTTGATACAAGCGGGGGAGGGATTGGTAGCGATGTTGAGAGTTGAGAGAAGTAGGGGAGTGGTGCTAGGAAAGAAGTTCGGGGCGGAGGATGTTAGGAAGCACTGGAGTCGAATTGTGGATTTCTCTCTCAAAACTGACGCGCCAAGTGACTTGCCAGATGCTTTGGAGAAATTTAAAGCACATAAACCTAAGCTTTAGATGATTGAGCACTCAGTACTGCATGCATATAGGCACTCAACAAGAAGATATTCGAGCTCTCCATCCCTCGCCTTCCATCTCAGCTTCGAAGAAGTTCCCAAATATAAGCATTGTGGATTCTTCGCAATTTCTTATCTTGGACACTTACAGTAGCACTGATTCAGTCCCAGCAAATCGTAAAATCCAGCAAGAGATGAACGGACTATTAATCTGCGAAAAGGCAAAACTGCTAAGAGACCACTAAACAGCAATTGTCCACACACTTAAGCGTGAGCATCCGGCTAGAGAGTGTAGCCAGGAGAATAAGTCCTCTCAGCTGTGACTCCGTGCAGTTGCACGATCCGCCTATGTTGGTGAGTCTTTACCCTAGCTCCTAAGCAGAGGGCTTCGCTAGCAGCATGCGGGCGAACTCCTCGAGCTCCAGCTCTCCGTTGCCATTCATGTCTGCGTCCTCTAGAATGGTGTTGATTTCGTCTTCAGTCAAACGTTCGCCCAGGCTGGTCATGGCATTTTTGAACTCGTCGCGGTCGATTCTGCCGCTGCCGTCCTTGTCAAAGAACTTGAAGTACGTCACTAGTTCTCTCTGCGAAATAGGTGAAGCTGTGGCCTCCCTGTATATCATCGCGAAGTCCTGGAAATTGAGGCTTTCACGGCCACTCGTGTCGTACTTACGGACTAGCTCGCGGATCTCAGCCTCGCTGGGGTTTGCACCTAGCGCCCGCAGCACCGAGGCGATTTCCGCCTGCGAGAGCACGCCATCCCTGTTCTTGTCATAGAAGTCGAATAGGTCCTTCACCTCGTCCGTGCTCATTTTATCTGAGTGGCGATGAATAGACCACGACTAACAATATGCTAAGTCCGAACACAGTCGAGGAGTCAGGGGATTCCGCCACAGCCTCTCCTATGCTCCGCGAAGCCACTCAAAGTCTGTGTCCCTGGCCACGCAAGCGCAAAGTCGGCAGTCGTCTGAGCATGTGCGAGTTCGCTACCTCTACCCACACCTCCACTGAGGCTTTCTTTCTGCCTCCCGTCCTTCCCTTCACTCGTGACGACCAGGATCGTCCCACTACCAACATCCCTATCAAGCCCCGGCAGTCAGAAGCTCAGAAGAAGCATGGAGCAGAGGCTGAGACGTTCTACCAGGCCTTGAGTGCGGAGGAACTGGCACGAGCGGAGGAGTTGAACGGCAAATTGCAGCAACTACTGAAGGACTTGGAAGTGGAGCTGCGCAGTTTCTCTATCAGAGAGGCGATTTGCAAGAAGCCGACTGTGAGCATGCGGCAGCCACGGAAGTCAAAACTCATGACCAAGCGTTCAGTCGGCTTCTAGCGTTGTAAATCGAGTCACTTGGGTGTTGCAGTGCTTTGCCAAGGAACGCTAGATAGACTGATTTAGGCTGATGTACGTAACTATTCTTCCCCAACCAATGCCAAGAAAGGGCTCAGTGACAATGCTATTTCTGGTTCCTATCGCTTGGCGGCAGTTGCAAGTTAATAGCCTCTATGGAAACCGAAGTGCAGACAGACCAGCCGACTCCAAAAGCACCCGCCCAGCCTTTGGCCCCACTCTGTCTGACCACCATCTCCCTGCACTCCAAGTTCAATATGCGTGAATCCCGTGCCTTTCCCCTGCGCTCTCCTCGCCTAGCCAGACTGCCTCTGTCTCCGCAGCATAACCATCGTTTCAAGTCCCATACGCCCACACCTGTCCGGCAAATGTCAATCACGCCTGGACCTGGACTGCTGCCTCCGCTGCTGTCTCCCTCTAAAGGCTCTACGCAGAGAGGATCTCGTCAGATGTCTATCAAGCTTCCTCTGTTGGAAAAAGTTCCGAGACGACTAGTTCGCATCAGACGAGAGGGAGACTGGGACATGCAGATACTGAGTAAGTACTTGTTGTAAGGAGGGAATGGATTAGCAGTGGATAATGGCATAGTGCTACCTGCTGGGTCGACTGAGTGGACTGTTTACTGAGGGGTCTTTCGAGAGAAGGCTAATTGATTATCGCCTGAAGCAGGTGTAGACTTAGAGTAGAAATGAGGCTGGAAAGCTTCATATTGCATCAATGACTTTAATATAAATCGAAAAACGAAGGACGTCTGAAGGGAAGATAGGACTGCTATGCTGGAATTCGTACCATTCGCAGTTTTCAAATTTGGTAGAGCTAATTGCACATTTATCTCGTTAGTCGCAGTTCTGCTAAATTGCTCAAAGCGGGGTAGATTAGACTTTGAATTGTGAATTGAGGGCAGGAAAGCACTCCATTATTTTGCCTTTCGACAGCGCCGGGCAGAATTGTGCAGGCGATCCCTAATTGGTTGTGGAAAGTGAAGAATGCATAGAAAGGTAGAAATGTGGTCGAATGCTATGACACTGAATGGATATTTGAGTAGGCGTGTGTAGATGAGCGCTACCCACTGCCCCGCCAGTCCAGCAACTCCCTCATTTTCGCCTGGGAGTCGCAAGTGTTCATCTTGCAGCACGATACCGTGTTTTGCTTCAGTCCTTGACAGGGGAAAGTGGAAATGGCGAAAAGAAGGTGGGCGTAGTGAAGTCGTGGTGCAGTCCTTTCCCTGCAGTGCAGAAGGGTAGCAAGTGCTACTTTATGCTGGAAGCCACGGAAACGGACCTCATGCCTGC
>Ga0247837_1003856_pt1 | contig 25310 bp, 25 predicted proteins | sample LaCtaG_2_FD_187115 | JGI IMG/M metagenome (GOLD analysis project Ga0247837, IMG submission 187115) | Freshwater microbial communities from meromictic Lake La Cruz, Castile-La Mancha, Spain - LaCruzMarch2015_14.5m | ecosystem: Environmental > Aquatic > Freshwater > Lake | place: Spain: Castile-La...
AGTAGAAAATTGCCTTGATTCAATGGGAGAGTCCCATTAGAACTAACTAGCAGCAACTATGAGACCTGGAAGAAGGGACAGGCAGCAAGCGGTTCCCAGCACTGGGGGACCTCGTCTCAGGTGTTACTCCTTGCACTTGTACCTACTATGAAGTCCCTTTCTAGAGTGCCTATACAGGTATATAATATAGTCTGTAGATAGTGCATTCCCTCGTTCCTCCCTCCACACTCCTTTTCCGATATATTTCATTCAGCAGCAGTTCAAAGGCGTCTTTCACCCTCCCCCCACTCACAGCGGAAGTCTCAATGAAGAGCATTTGGCCTGCCTCTGCGGTCAGTCTGCCTTGTGCCTCGCTGACTTGGCGGGTGCTGGGACTGCGCTCCACCAGGTCTGTCTTGTTGCCTACGAGTACAATCACGATGTCGGGCTCTGCGTGGTCTCGCAGCTCTTCCATCCACCTCTTTACCCCTTCAAAGCTGCTTTTCTGTGTCACGTCATATACCAACAGCGCTCCCAAAGCTCGTCTGTAATGCGCCGTAGTAATGGCTCTGTACCTTTCCTGCCCCGCCGTGTCCCAAATCTGCGCTTTAATGGTCTTTCCACTCTCCAACTCAACCGTCTTGGTCGCGAACTCCACGCCAATCGTGGGGCCTGTGGACTGGGGCAGCTGGTTTTTTACGTAGCGGGCCAGGAGGTAGGTTTTGCCTACGTTCATATCGCCCACAAGCACGACTTTGTACAGGAAGTCGTACTGTTCCTCTTGCGGCCTTTTCATTTCCATAGGTGATTTCCAGGTTTCACGTGAAGGTACTATTATGGCTATACGAAGACAGGGGGTTATCGAGGGAAATAGCGTATTTGGCTTTCTGCCATGGATGATAAAGAATGGGGGACGATCCCTGGTACTTGTTCAAGCGGGTCCTGCAAGTGGGCACGCTGAGACATGTCATTGAGCCGGGCGAGCGGCCGCCCTACCCAATTATCATTGAGGAGCCGTACACGCGGGACGTGTTAGACAACATGCGACTGCCCGAGTTCATGCCGCTGCTCGTGGCCATCCCAGTGGGCGGCCTATTCTGCTACAGCATGACCTTCAGCATGTTTACCTACCCCCTCTACCGCAGACAGTTGTTCGGCTACATGTACGCTGCCTGTCTCGGGTGTGCGTACTGGATGGGGATGAAAGGCTCCTATTTCAAGCTTGTGGGCTTTGAGGACAATGGACTGAAGTGGAAGTTTGCGGAGACGCGGCTGAAGAAGTACCGCTTCATTGGGGAGTTGGAGAGCGACTCCTACGCGATGCTGCTGAAGCGCAAGGACATTGATGGCTCCAAGCAGTACTAACTAGGCTTCCGGCTCGTAATGAGGGAAGAGTTGAGACAGTGCAGGGCGAAGGGGTCGGCTCTGCTGCAAATTGTGTCGCAGCGGCTGCTCCAAGGCCACTCGCGTCTTTCTCATCTCAGCCTCACCGCCTCTCACTTCCCTGACTTCCTGTACCTACTCACATCCTCTGCTATCCAAATCTGCTCCCTTCATCTCCACTTCATAGATTCCACCAGTGGAGCCGAGGATTTGTGGCGGCTGCCAATCGGCCTGAAGCGGCTCTGGATCGAGGGAGGGAACGGCATAGAGCAACTTTACCAAAGTGTGGATGAACTCGGCAAGGAACAGCCCTGGGCTCTAGCAGACTTGCAGACGCTCAGATTAGAAGGAGTGAGGGTGGATAGGGATGGGGAAGTGAAGGTTGGGAAAGTGGTGAAAAGACTTAGGGTGTTGGAGCGGCTGGAACTAGTGAATTGCGGAGTTGCAAATGTACACTGTGAAGCCTTGGGAGAGACCCTACTGCGTCTACCCAGTCTGGGTGCACTTTCCCTAGACTGTAACCCTTTGCGCGACTCAAACCCCTCGTTCCCCTGAGTCCGATAAGGACTTTCACCAGAGATGCAGTCAAATCACATAAAGAAATTAGTCAAAGTACCGGTATATAAAGCCTCCCTGCATATTCAAAACTCAATACAGAGAAAGACTTTTTCCTATAAAATACGCACGACTCAGGCCTTTTACTACTGTCTACAGCACTGCCCAGCTTACTTTCCCTGTCTCTCAACTCTTGCCAGATCTCCAAAGTAGGACTTACTGCCCTGCTTTCCTCCCTCCCTGCCACCACAGAGACGCTGGAGTTGGCCAGCAATGCGCTGGCAGGGGAGGCGATGGAAGGCTTCGAAGTGTATGCGAGGAATCTGCAGGGAATCCAGCAATTAGACCTAAGTGGAAATGACATAGGTCCTGAGGGAGTGCAACACTTGGTGTCGTTTCTAAGAACTGTGAAGAAGTTGAAGTCGCTGCGACTGAATTGCAACTATATTGGCTGTGTCGGGTTTGCGTATATGCTGACTGCGTACTACATGCGTCACTTGGACGGGGGAGTGAGGGAAAAGGCGACTTTAGAGGAGTTGTGCCTCAGCATGAATGATATAGAGGCGGAAGGACTAGGCAAACTGGCGCCCCAGGTGCAGCAACTGTACGAAGTCAGGGAGTTGGACTTGAGCACTAACCACTTTGGTCCTATAGGCGCAGCGACTCTTTCCCCAGTCCTCCCCTACTTCCCTAACCTCCACTTCCTCAACCTGAGCGAGAACTGCCTCCACGACTCCGGCCTCACCTCTCTCAGTCCCGCCCTCCGCCGTCTGCCCTACCTCCGCTGCCTCCTCCTCTGCAGCAACTCCATCGGCACTCGCGGCCTCAAGGCACTCACAAGGGAAATCAAGTGCCTGCCAGGCCTGGAAGAGCTGGCTCTCGCTGGCAATCCAATAGACGACTCGGCTGTGGATGTGGTGCTGGAGGACCTGTGGGCTTGCCCTGAACTTAAAAGTGTGGATTTCGCTGATTGCTTGCTGTCTTCTCAGGCGCTTTTGAGGCTAAAGCCGAGGTTTTTACTGGCTACTGCAGCTTAGATTGTGTTTAGTAGTTGCTTGAGTCGGTAAATGGCAAAAAGAGAGCGATATGCGAGCCAAACGCAGTCTCCGCACAGCAACTTGGGCAAACTCAACCTAGGCGAAGTCGACAGTAGCGTCCAAACAGACCTTTTCCGTCCCTTAGTCGAGTCCTCCCTCTCTCCAACGGGCAGACATTCAGAGGCCCGCAGTCGTCTCCACTCCCGCCGCTTCGAAAGGGAACACGTACCTCCCACCCAGCTGCAAGTCCAAAGCAAACAACGCGTCCCTGTGAACTCCGACTCCATCAAGGCCTACAGCCGTCCCTTCCCCCTCAGATCCGACCTCTTCCTCGACCCTGCCAAGACCAGGACTGTTCAGAAGGTATGGAGGATGTAGGCCTCGTGGAATTGCATAGAGAAGTTACCATCAAAAGCACTCAAATTGCTGATTGACCAGCAAATTCTCACCAATGACATGAGTGATTTTCAAGCAGATTCGATAAAACTGGTGAAAAGCAGACTGTGGCAGGAGACGCAAAGGCAACATGAACGGCAGCTATCCATAGGGGAGCGGCGGGAGACCTTTAGAACTGCGTTTCGGCGCAGGAAGGAGAGAAATGAGGAGTTGGAAAGACGGGCGGGAGTGGTGAAGCTGAGAGAGGGCTGGGAAGGGGAGCGTATGGAGGACTTGGAGGTGGTGATGAGGCTGAAGGGCAGGGAGCCGAGGAGGTTTAAAGGCTCTGTGCTGCCTACAGAGTGCTCAGGCCTGCTGACCCACACCTCCGCAATACAGCAGCGCCTTTTCCAATCCCCCACACCACAGCCCTCTGACCCAGGCACTCCCGACCTCTTCCCCATCCCAGCAGTCCTAAGGCCTCTGCAGCGCCCTCCAAGGGACAGCAGAGCTGTGTCTATGACTCCCGAGCCGCAGTTGCAGACCAGACTGTCTGTGAACTTGGCCTCGCCCAAGTCCAAGTTCTTCGTCACTAGCGGGACTCCAATTGTCTAGGAAGCATTCATAATCTCCCTGGAGTAGCTGAATTTGCGAGATACAGAGACAGTTCCCATTCGTACATAGTCTGCACTTTGAGAAGTCACACATTTAGACTGACATCTACTAGTGAGTAGTCTAACTGGCTACGAGTCCACTGCCTGTCCCGCAGTACAGACACGGGATTTCCTTTCCCGGCTTCACTCTCAGGAGTGTGCGGATGCATTGCTCGCAGAAGTGATGTTCGCAGTCTAGACTGATATCGTTGTGGGCAGCTAAGCACAGACAGCAGCTCTCTGAATCCGCACTCGCAAAGAACGCTTCCAGTCCCTTCGCTTTCCCCCGAGCCAAGTCACGTCTTGTGGCAGTGATCGTGACTCTGCAGACTGGACAGTGAGTGGAACTTGGGGTTAGGTGGGTCAAAGCACAGCGCTGAGAACAGACTATATAGGTCTGCTGGGCGTGCAGGAAGGGTCTCCAGTCCATTTGCATTTTAGCTTCACAAAGGTGACAGTTCCCTTCCGAGACCTGAAGGAGGAGTGGCCAAGGACAGGCCCAAAATTGTAATCCTTCATAGTGTAGTTGCAGCAGTTTGCCTATCACCTTGTCTCTCTTCATACTTAACTGAACGAATGCAAAGGAGTCTTGGTAGACTTCCGAGGTATACACCGTGTAGCCTGAAAAACTGACAGTTTGCAACGTGGGAGCAGGACACTCAGGACATGGTGAGAGCAGGCCCGGTTCCACTGTTTTGAAGTACTCCTGGATATGTGAAGTTTTACAAGTGTGGACTTGGCAGTCGTAGTAGAGTCGGAGTGAACTGCAGTCGCCCAGATGTCGGATGCTCACAATACTCTTTTCGATTTCCTCAGGACCCTGGGAGTGGCTGCTAGGTCGAGACTCGTCAATATCGATGTGGAGACTGAGGCAGGCCTCGGAGCAAATGGACTTGGAAGGCTTAGCGAAGCAACTGCCCCACAGAGACAAGCGCCAGGGCTCTGAGAGGTTGACACTGAAGACTTCTCCACACTTCACACACTTCGTTACCTGCGGACTTGCAACTGGAGTGTGGATGTGGGGACGCAGGGACACACTGCAGAGTAGAAGCTGTGACAAAGGCTCGAGTGCTGCACTGCAGTTGCCCTCCATAGCGAAGTGCACAGGTTGAAGTAGGGAAGCTTCTATCAAGTTTCTCACTTTCGTCCGGAGAGCAATGCAGTCCGGCCTTTCAGTTTCCTCTGCAGCCAGCATTTCCCTTAGGAGCGATTTCACTGCTACCGAGTAACTGCAAGCGTCGAGAAGTTCATACAGACGATCAAGGTTTCCATTGGCCTTACCCACTCCCTCCCACTGACTCATGGACAGGACTACCACTCCCAGAGCGAATACATCTGTTTTGTACTCATTGTGACTCACCTTCCCTGCGTTGCCCATGATTCTCTGTGCGTATTCTTGTCTCAGCAGAGGACTGAGGAAGGCGATTTCCACCTTTTGGTCAGTGGGTGAAGTGTCTGCTTTGAAGTTGCTGAGGAGGAAGAGAGGGCCTGGCTGCATGTAGATGTTGGAAGGACAAAGACAGTGGTGAGGGAGGTGGAGAGATTGGCTGAGAGATAGAGCGGAGGAGAGGTGATCTAGCAGGAGGAATGCGTGGGAAAGAGACCAAGACTGCCGAGCCTTCCGTAGACACAAGGTGTGGTAGTCGAGAGAAGGGAAGAGCCAAGGCAGTTCCCCTCGCACCACAGTCTGTCCGTCCTCTTCCCAGGCTTGAACCCTCAGCACCTCACATACATTCCTGTGCCTCAGCTGTTGCTGCGTCCTCAGCGACTGCAGCAGTGAACTCGACCCCTTGACTCGCTGTTCCTTCACACAAAGTGTGTGTCCAGTAGACAGCGTGGCCTTGTAGACCTGCAGGCCTGTGCCTTTGTTGGTGTGGACCAGTTCTTTGCTGCTGTAGCGAGTCTCCATTTCTACCTAGTGAAGAACTTGGTGGCGGATGCGAAGTCGATAGGCTGCAGAGAGTTGCCGCCGATGGTTTGGTGGCTTTTGTAGTGTGCCATTTGAAGACACATGTAGGAGAACTCTTGTTCTCGCTGGGCTTCGTAGAGTGCCCCGAGCGTGAGCCAGTTCAGACTATCAGTTTCCCCCAGTTCCAGTCCTTCCCCAATCAGTCTGTCTAAACCTTGTTCCAGAAAGTCCTTTTTGTAAATATCAGGCTTGAACTTGTAGGTCGTGTCTTCAAGGATGTAGGGAGTTATCCAGTGGTATCTCGGCATCTTGAGGAACGGAAACGTGTAGTGCGCATGTCCGGGGGCGAATTCGAAGTAAGACGTGTACTCGCCAAACCAAAGTCCGAACAGGAACAGCAGGATCAGTGTGGACTTGCGCGGACCAGAAGTAGACACATAGCGGAAGTATTGAATCTTTTTGCTGAACCACAGTCGGAACCGCCACACTTTCCCCATGGCCTGGGTCCAGACGCCGCCTGCGACTGACCGCTCGAAGTCCTTGCGAAGGAAGTGCGACCTGAGATGCACTCTCGAGGTGAAGTTGAGAGGCCTGTATTCCGGCCCTAGTGCAGTTCGCTTGGCCTTGCTAGCTTCTTTCTCCTGTTGGACCAAGGCTGCGTACTTCATCCTGCGGTCGTACTCGGGCAAGGTATCGTCCGCTAGGATCCGCTCGCGAGGCCACAGCCACTGCTTGAACTCCGGCCAATACATGCAGCTGAATAGTACAAAGCATATGGAGCGCCTCTTGGAGTGTTCTGTGTGTTTGGAGCATTACAACTCTGCTACCCGCAAGCCTTTGATTCTACCCTGTGGCCACACTGTGTGTCAATCCTGCTGCGTCACTCATCTCTCTATGGACCGCTTTTGTCCCATGTGTCGTCAAGCCGTTCCCAGCCAGATCGACCAATTACAAATCAACTTCGCTCTAATGTTTGACCTGCAGCCCTCTCAATCAACAGCGAATGCACAGCTCACTGAGCGGAAAGAAGCACTGCGCAGGACTGTGGGCTCACTCATGGCTTCACTTGAAGTCGATAAGGAAGTGATGGGGTCGGTGCAAGTGAAGTGGCGAGCTTTGAAGCAGGACCAGCAGGCCGCTTGCTTGCGACTATGCAGCACACTGGAACACGCAGGCCGGACACTGCAGGAAGCAGCTGAAAGACACAGAAAGGAACTACATGAGATGGAAAAAGGGAATGAAGCTCAGGTGCAAGGACAACTGAGTGAGTGGCAGGACCGACTACAAGCCAAGTTACAGGCTATTGAGGAACTTTCTGCGATGTTAGCAGAAAAAGTCCCTTTTTCCGAGGAAAAAGTGACTGAATTGGAAAGGCAGTTAACGAGGTGGGAAACAGCAAGGCCCAGAATAACAGTCCGAACTGTGCTGATTGCGCAGGACTTGAGTGCGAAGGCAGCGGCGCTAGTGGAGGAGTTGACAACCAGGGCGTTGAACACTGGGGTGAAGCTGCTGCAAGCAGAGCCGCCTATTATAGTGCCCACTGTGGAGTCTGATGTTGGGAGAAGAACCGACAGGAACAAGGAAATCGAGCCCAAGCCAGAGCGTCCCTCTAGAGGACACATAGACCATGTGAATCCCTTCCCAGGCGTTAGGTGGGCGTGGATAAAGAAGAATGGGTCAGTGAAGTCTTTCCACTACAGCGACTCTCAAGCTTTGGAAAAGGCGTACCAAAGTGGAGCCAAGCAACTCACTATTTCCAACCACAGGACTGGCGCTGTGGACTGCGTGGTGGACTTGAAGAACTTCCTGTCCTTCAAAGCGGGCAAGAGGAAGCCGAGACGTGTGCAGCGGGTAGGCTAGAATACAGGAGAATTAGGCGCAGTGCCCCAGTGCCCTGTTTTGTGCGGAAAGGCTCGCTGACATAGCAGCGCCAGCACCTGTTCCTTCTTCAGTAGCTTCTCCACCAGTCGCTCCCGCTCCCCTTTCCCTATTCCGCTTGTGCTGGCCTGTTTTATGTCTGCTCTTACGTCCTGTAAGCACTGCCCTACAACTCCTTCCAACTCGGTTCTGCTGGTCAAGTAGTTCGCCAGTTCCTGCTTCACTTGCGCTGTGCGACGCTTCTCGCGAGTGAGGGAGTGCTGCAGTTTGTGAATGAGTCCCGGCTCCAGTGAGGACTTGGGTGCAGGCACATCAATAGCGATGTCTTGGGACTTGGACAGGGACAGGGAACGGACCTGGGCCAGGGGAGAAGACTGGTGCGAAAGCTTCCTCTTGAACCCTTCCATACGAAGGTGCAACTGGGTCTCCACCTCGTCTTGTGTCTTCACAGCCCTGCGCAGACGCAGGTTCTCCTTGTAAAGCTGCTTGTTCTGCTGGTCTACCAGCACTACAGAGGCCTTCATGAGTTCCAGTTCCTGCTGCAACTGGGCTTCCCGCAGTTCCAACTGCTCCAATCGCTCCACTTTACGCTTCTTTTCCCCTTCCAATTCGTCCTTTATCTCTGTCAACTTGCTGTTAAAGGTCCGTACCAGTGTGTTTTCATGTTTGGAGATTTCCTTGCCTGTGACATCCTGCAAGCCGGAAATGTGGCCGAGCAGCCTTTCGTGCATGTTGCGGACCTTTTCAAGGTGCTTGATGCCTGCACTGCTGGCCTTGGTGGGGTTGGCGTGCAGCTCTTCGTTGTAGGAGCGGAGGAGAGTCAGCAGTTCCACTTCTTTGCGGGACTTCAACTCCAGCTGAGCCTCTAGCCTGGTGTTCTTTTCCCTTTCCTGGGCAATATTCTGCTCCAACTCCATCAGCAGGGCTTGAAAGTCCAGGTTGCTGGGCGGACCTAAGCGGTGGTTGTCTTTCGAGACTCGTCTAAAGCCGGGAATCATTACTTATTTTATCAGTCGTGACCAATAGACAGCTCAATTGCACGCAAATCCGACAGCAATGCAATAAGCCTGCAACCCTGCCTTTGTAATATGCAGGCACTGCGACTGCCTCCAATCCGACCGTTAGACAGCGAGTCTCTACCCTCTTCAGTCAGATATGCCTACCAGCCCTGCAGCCAAATCCACAGGAAACACAGAGCGCAAATCTCTTTGCAAGATGCGCAGAACTGGCTAGAGAACCAAGAAACCGCCTTGAAACAGCGAAAGCACCCTCCAACTCGCATGCTTTCCACTCGCTTTTCCACCAGTCTCTCCCCAGTTCACCTCTACCCCCGGCCTATTCGAGTGCTGCGGCCTCAATATCGACTGCCTAAGTTTTGCTAATACACAGATTTATGCTTCCTGTAAATTCGCGCTTGTTGCAACTTTTCCTTGTCGTTGAATATGCGTCTCACCGCGCTTTCCAGGATCTCGTTGCGAGACATTGATATCCCTCGCTCCATTGCCTTGTCTACAGACCGCTTTTGTTGCTCTACCCGCGACTGGGAGATGAAGGAAGACTGGAGACTGGTGGTCGAGCGAGTTTGACGACCTCCACGGACCATCTTTCTGAGGTATTCGAGTTTTTCCTTGGTCGTGGCTTTATCATCAGAAGAGGCCTGTTGTTCGAAAACTGCCAGTGAGGAGTTCCTTCTCAAAAAGCGCACGACAGGGAACTGCAGTTCATACACACTCTGGTAACTCTGGTACAGCTCCTCCAGCAGCGCCACTTTGAACCTCGCCTCCCCCACCAGTCTTACCAGTGCTGCAGCCCCACTCCACCCCAGCAGACACTCTTCCGTCCGCTTTCCTTCGAACTCCAGCCGTCTAGTCAAGTACTTCAAAGCATGCACGGCAGGCTTCATCAAAGTCAGATTATGTGCATGCACTTCCTCTTCGTCCCGAAAGCCCTGCGGAGAGTGCAGACTGGTGCGGAAGTTAACAAGGCTGTGGACGCGGCTTTGAGCTTTGTCGGAGATGTGCAAGGCGGAGAGGAGGCGCTGGATGATGGCGCGGAGGGCGGAGTGGGTGTCTTCGGAGGACTTGTTCAGCAGTTCGCGGGCTTTGCTGGTTAGTTTGGAGAAGAAGGCCAAGTTCTCATCTGAGGACAGTCGAGCCGCCAGTTGACTGACCCTCGACAGCAAGTTCTTCAACTCACTCTGCAGCACAGCCATCTGCAAGTCCGCCTGTCTATAGATAGCGTTCGGGTACTTCCCCACATAGCTACGATACAGAGGAATCGGATTACTGGGCTTGAGGGCAAATACTCGCTTCCGATTGATGTGCTGACTAGGCGTACGGCCAGCAAACATGTTGGGGTAGATGGACTTCCGCATAGGCGGGGGAGTGACTGTTTCGATGATGGCTTTGACGGAAACTTGGGATTCTTGTGTAGGGTACTCGAAGTAGGTGATTTCGGAAGTCATTATGAGTCTAGACTAGGACTTAGCTAGAGTTGAGCTGATCTGGAGCCTAGTTGCTCGAGTTCTTTGCGGAGGTTGGCTCTCGCCTGGCTTTCATATGCTTTCTGGAACTGGACATTGTGATATATACTGTCCCGGGCCAAAAGTCCTGCTAAAAACTGAGTCCTATGGACAGTGTAAGTCGTCCAGAAGCTGAATTCCCTGCGAATCTGCACTGCATAGCGACCATATTGCTCACTCCCACAGCCAAGCACAGCTAAAGACAGGTCTTCCAGCAGGATTTCCTCAGCACTTTCAGGGCTTTTCTGAGCGGAAATCAGTGTTGGAGCCTGGTCACATCCCCTTCCTCTGGACATAGACAGGAAATCTCGACAGGCATTAGCTGATTTCTCGAAGTTGTCAGAATGATCGGGCTCCAGCACGAAGTAGAGGAACCAGATAGCGAGTTGTAGAGAAGGAGACAGGGACAGCTGGAGGACGGAGACTGTCTGGAGCATGTGGGAAATGGAGAGGAGAGTGTGTGCGTGTCTGTCGTAGCGGAGGTAGGAAGTGAAGAGGTTGGACCAGGAGTCGTTTGCGTCTAATGTGCTGACTCCCATTCGAGAGCACAGTTCCATCCAGCTCGCCAGCAGTGCCTCTCCCTGTCCCCCACAGCGCTCACTGAGCAGCGCCCTGACATCTGTGCTGCTCATCTTCTGTGTGCCGAGTTGCACCAAGTCCACCACGACGCTTGCCAGCTCCTTCAGTCCATTTTGCCTTCGAATCCTGTTGATTTGGGTTTCCGCCTTTTCCACCTCCCTTGAAAGGACTATGCCGTCCCAAGGCTCTGTGGCTGCAGGGCCCACCGGGTCTGCCAGTGGGAAGATGTGAATAGAAACATGCGGAGCCAAGAAGCGCATAGTGAATGCTAAGTCTCTCTCTCTGGAACTATAGGCCTGCAGAAACGCTGGATGTCTTTTATTCCTGAGGAGTTCGTCCTTGGTAAGTGCGAGGTGGATGTGCTGAGTTGTGATAAGGCTGAGACAAGTCAGGAGCAGCAAGTGGCCAGGATGCAGGAAATCGAAAGTCCCTCCGAGCACCACCTCTGCCAGTTGCGGGATCTGTTCGTTGTTCAGTGGGTAGTTAAAGGGAGGAAAGTGGCGTAGTTGGAAGCCTGCCAGGCGCTGGACAGCCACAGACGCAAGGCCTGCTGTCTCCCTTGCAGAATTGACAGCGTTGGCATCGAAGTCCAGCAGGTAATCAGAGTTCTCAAAGACTACGTCGACCTCTGCCGCGGAAAGTGCACAACTGGGCCTGTTGAAGTGACTGGGCAGCGTCACTATCACTTTCACACCCATGACTTCATAGGTATAGCAGTACAAGTGTCCAATCAGTGCCAACAGGTACCTAAAGTGCCCTGCTACTTCTTCATTGGCCTCAGCCTCACAGATCAGGGCTTGGGAGACCTGCACTCGAGCCGCCAGCACTGCGCTAATAACTGCGTTAGTGCTGTACAGACTGGCAGTCAGTTGCACCCGCAGTACTCCGCAGCGATATCTCATTATTTACCGTTATGAGAATTGATTGTTTGGCTAATTGGAGCCTTGAGTGTAATAGACATGAATAGATTTGAGGCGAATGAGATGATAAGCGCTGGATTGGGACCTGTTCACCACTCCAGAGTGCCCAGGAAGCTCAAAGCCAGGGCGGAAATCAAGCCTATGCGTGCAGAACGCCGTAATTTGTCTCTGAAAGGACTCCGATCCGCCCTACAACCAATCAAATCAGAGGGAGTATATCTGTCCATATCAGTAGCTCAAGGAAGTCCATGGTTGCTAAGGGACCATTCAGACCCGGCTATAGTGCATAAGCCGAGTAGAGTCAGACTACCGCCACTGAGGAAGGAGAAACAGCCTAAGGAGCGGCAGAAGCACTCGCCACTGCTGCCGTGGAGCAATGACATCTCGAGCCGTTAAGCTAAGTGTAGCGTAGAGGTCTAACTGCCCTTGCGAAAGACGCTATGCAGTGCCATGGAACGAGTGATTGGAAAAAGTCAAGATGGCCAGCGCCACCAAGCAGTCGAAGGGCAAAAAGAAGGCCGCCCCGGTGGTGGAGGAGGAGGCGCCGGCCCTGCCTGTGACTACCTCGAACGAACTGGTCTTCGCAGTGTGCCACCTCTTCGCCTCCTTCAACGACACCTTCATTCACATCACTGACCTGTCAGGCCGGGAGACGCTCGTTCGAGTGACGGGAGGGATGAAGGTGCGTGCAGATCGCGAGGAAAGCTCGCCCTACGCAGCTATGCTAGCCGCGGTTGACGTCTGCGAGCGCCTTAAGAAGATGGGCATCAATGCCCTGCACATCAAAATCAGAGCGCGCGGTGGCACGGACAGCAAGACGCCAGGGCCTGGCGCTCAGTCAGCGCTGCGAGCCCTGGCCAGAAACGGCATGAAGATTGGCAGGATTGAGGATGTCACTCCTATCCCTACAGACTCGGTGCGGCGCAAGGGAGGCCACAGAGGTCGCAGACTTTAACTCTCAGTAGGTCCGCTCGGCCCTTCTCATCCATTAAATAGGAACATGGCAACGCCTTGGACCAGCTGGGGGGACTGCTGGAGCCAGCAGGCCAAATTGGTGCTTTGGACTGGGGCATGCGGCTAGCTATACATAGACAGCTTAGTGTGCAGAACTCTGGAAAGTGTGGGAAATGAGGCTGTGCAGAGTGCTGTGGGGGTAGTAGTAGTGGCTCAAAATGGCTCAGCCCGTGCAGACTCACCTCCCTCCCAACTTGGAAAGCGTGCAGACATACGGGCGCAAGAAGCACGCCACAGCAGCTGCGCTTGTGACGAAGGGGCGCGGCATGATCCGAGTGAACGGTGTGCCTCTGCACTTGGTGCAGCCTGACATTCTGCGTGCTAAGGTGTTGGAGCCTGTGCTGCTGCTCGGCCAAAGCCGTTTCTCGAAAGTGGACATCCGTGTGAGAGTTCGGGGAGGTGGCTACGTGTCTCAGATCTACGCCATTCGCCAGGCAATTGCGAAGGGAGTGGTGGCGTTCTTCCACAAGTTCGTAGACGAGGAAGCGAAGCGGTACATCAAGGACCTGCTCACAGACTACGACCGCACTCTACTAGTGGCGGACCCGAGACGCAAGGAGCCCAAGAAGTTCGGAGGCAGAGGCGCCCGCAGCAAGAGACAGAAGTCCTACCGTTAAGCTAGTTCAGGGTACTTCTTCACCAGCTTCGCCTGGATGCGCCGACCCAGTTGTGTCCGCTTCAGACTGTCCAGCACTGGCCGAATATTCTGCATAGGACCTACTCGTAACAGCTGCTCACGTATGCCTCCAGTGGCAAGGGTGAGAGCGCGTTGTACCACTGCCTGGTCCTTACCGTAGTTCGCGAACTGGTCTTGCAGCATAGGTCCGAGCAATCGCTGGGAACACATTTCGCGTAGCAACAAGTCACGGGCTTCGGGCTGGGCCTGCTGCAGACACTTCTCCACTACGTTGGAGGAGAACTTCTGTCTGGAAAGGTCCAGTAAACGGGAAGTGAAGACTTGCGCTAGGCGCAGGTTGACGTCCTCTATACCAAGGTCCAACACATACTGAACCACATAGTTGCCAAAGGCGTCTTGCACCAGCACCACTACATTTTCAAGAATCCGGTCAATGAGAAACATCTTCTTCTCGACGGCAGCAGCGTCCAGACACCTCTGTAGCACACAGCAGCCCTGTCTGTGCGTAGCCACTTCCACCAGTCGTTCACTTACCACTTGATAAATAAACTCGCGGTCTTCTGGTGGGAAGGACACGAGACACCTCTGGATGACATGGTTGCCGTTCTGGTCTTTGGCCAGATCCACGACATTGTTTCTCAGTCCAGCAGTGAGGAGATAGGCAAGCCCCTGCGCTGCAGCCACATCTACCAGTCGCTGGACTGCTCGAGTCCCATGCACATTTAGGGCAATACTGGGCAGCAGATTACTGACAGTCTCGCAGGCAAGACGCAGTTGAGCAGGGGAAGCCACTTCTAGGAGTTTCTGTACCAGGTAGTTGCCGAATGTGTCGGTCATCAGGTCTGCGAGTTGGGGCAGCACTTCTGCAAAGATATACTGAGAGAGGAGCAGGTTGCCTTCCTCGAGACGCTTTTGAAGCAGGCGACATCCCATCTGGTCACGAGCTAGTGCGCACACATCTCCCAGGCCCATTGCGTCTGTGGGGAACAGACTATAGCCGGGCTCCTGAGGTTCGAAGAAAGTGAATGGCCCACGTGGAGGCGAGTCCACCTCCTGTACTAGTGAATCCACTACTTCATGCATGACCGTGCTCACTACGCTCGACCTAGCCTCTGGCTCCCCCTCGATAGAGCTCTTCCGTAAGTCGTCAAGTCCCAGCGAAGGCCGCAGTTCTAAGTCTTCAGAGAGAGGCGGGGGGAGCGGCTGTCCTTCTCCTTTGTCTTTATAGTACTTGTAGAACTCGGAGTAGGAGTCGTCGTTGCGGATGTCGGTGAAGACGCTAGCGTAGTGGGTCTAGGTGGGGACTACTGGGTAGGCGAAGAGCATGCTGGACTCCACTTGGGGAGGAGCGGAGATGGAGCGAGCAGGGGCGTTGGCGTCTGAGAAGTCTGCCATCACTTTTAGCACCATTAGTTCACAACCAGCCGTCGCCGAGGCTGTCTTCTGGGCTGCTCCAAACAGCTCAGCAGTGAGAGCCGCCTGGTCTTCTCCACCCTAGACTCAGCTACTTCGGGCAGCGTCATCACCGAGTCCTCCTCTTCAACTGCACTCCCCCAGTCCTTGCTTCTCACTGCCTTGCGTCGAAGAGCGGCAGTGAGGACAGACTGCCCTGCTCTGGATGTGACGTTGCTGAGACTGTAATGAAGTGCTCTTCTCACTTTCCTTTCTCGTCTGAAGAAGGGTCCGGCTTGCAAAGAAGCCTGTTGCCGCAGAGTGAGAGACCTCGACCTCGCCCATCTCCGCGCTAGAGCCTTTCTATCGAATGTCAGCAACACGGCAGGACACACAGCTGCTAGGTGGGAGTGCTCGGAACACAGGTAGCAGCTGATTCCCACACGTCCATATTCCTTGGCGTTTATCCGGTCTTGGATCTGCTGCAGTGCATAGCGAGCCTTGGGGTGCTGAGCTACTAGTTCGAGCAAGGAACTGCGAGCCAGACTGATCAGTTCAGCAAAGTGCAAACAGCGCACTGAGGCAGTGCGAGGCTGGGCTGAGAAGAAGGCCAGTTCACCGAAGTACTGGCCCGGCTGCAGCACTGCCAATGTGTGGAACTTGAGAAACACCTCAATGCAGCCTTTTTCCAGGAAGTAGAAAGTGGTGGAAGTCTGTCCTTGCTCGAAAATTACGTCATCCTGAGCGAAAATATCAGTGCGCACGTCTCGAGCCAATTGGCTGATAAATGGCCCTCCGAAGAATCCGAGTGCAGGCGCTCGCAATAACACTGTCCCAAAGATGTGCTGACATACCTGGTTTTTCAGTGGCTCTGACAGCAACTGCAGTAGACTTCGGTCCAGCACAGTCCTGCGCTTTCTAGTTTCCCACACATAGTCTACATAACGCAAAGCACGATAGGCCACCTCTGAGTGCACTGCAGCAGTCTTGAGGAAACTGCTCGCTGTCATCACCCTTTCTTGCTGTTCACTCTTGTCTTGCTCCAGTAGAGTGATCAAAGTTCCGATCTTGCCGATAAGGTAGGAAAACACACCGGCACTGAGGACCATTATGACAGTGCCGTAGATGCGTTCCTGAGTGGCCAAAGGAACCACATCTCCATACCCTGTGGTAGTGAGTGTAGTGGTGGCCCAGTACACAGTCGTCACATACTGTTCCAGCAAGTCTGTGTCTTGGTAGGCCTGCAACCAGGACCCAGGCTCAAAGGCTGCAGCGTAGCGGAACACACAGGCCGCCCAGTGCGCTAGACTGATGAGCAGCAGACAGAGTGACAGGGCAGTGAAGAACACAGACCACGTGTCACTGAGTTGCTGCTGGAGCAGGTTTAGACTCTTCTTCATCTTGATCAGTCTTGCGAGACGGAAAGCACGCAACATTCGAGCCACTGTCACAAGTCGCATAAGGTTCCGGTCGCTGGGAGCTGACTCGAAAGGACTTTGCAACAGCCAGCTGTAGGGTAGGGAGGAAAGCACGTCCAGAGCAAGCCAACTGCACGCATATCGCTCGCAGATAGCCTTGCGGTCTGTCACTAGACGCCCTTTACGGTAAAAACTCGTATTGAAACTGACGAGAATATCAGCGAAGAAGGCAAGGGTGCATGCAAAGTCGAGGCCCAGCATAACATCTGAGTCTGGCACTTCGAAAGCCAGTAGGAAAGGCACAGAAACCGCTTGGTAAAGCACAATGAGTAGCATCAGTCCGCCCCATACCAGAGCAAAGTTGCCATCCGGCACTAGCACTGGGAAAAGACGTAGCCCCCCCATAGTGACAGTAATCAAGACACCAGAGACACGTTACTTACCCAACCGTTTCTGCTAAAGCGAATAACTTTGAAGAGACGGAGCCTGCAGGGCGGGGTGCTAGCGAGGAACTGAGTAGTTGTGTGTGGGGTCTGGGCTTGGAAAGCTGCTTGCCACTTTTCCCGCGCACTGACTTCCTCGGTGACTTGTGGCGGGGTCCTTACACCCCTGCTGTCCCGACTCACTACGCGCTCCATTTCGTCCTGCCAGTAGTTCCAAAGCCTGGCGCCCCTTCCCTGCCCGTTTGCCACCACACTCCTCACTTCTTTCCATCAGCCTTTTATATGTCTCCCCTTTCTCCATCTCAGTGTCTTCATGCAACCATAATGGCGACCTGTCCTAACTTAGCGATAGTTGAACCTCATTTTGAAGAGGTACTTCATCTTGATCTGAGCGACGTCATACACGATGAACTCATTGTAGAGCAGACTGCCCATGTGCTGCGTAGAGCCGGCAGGACCACAGGGCACCTGTACTCCCTCCAAGTCCTTCATCTCGCTAGGCGCAGTCTTGCCACAGCCCTTCGTGCACAGCTTTCCTGCAGGGAGGTTGTTAGCGTTGCAGTCCGCATGCAATAGTTCGTTGAATTCCCCACAGGCTACATCGCATAGGAGCATACAGCCGACGTTGTTTTCTCTGGAAGTGAAGCAATAGTTTGCGGACTTCGAGACCATGTCAGCGAAGTAGACGCCTTTGCCGAACATATAGCCAGTCACAGGGGCTTCTGGAGGAGCGATGCGCAGACCCTGGGACAAAATCCCCACCCAGTTGGTCAAGCGACTGCCGTGCCACAGTAGCATGTGGTTGGAAACGTCCTTGCGGAAGCGCTCTTCTTCGCCCTCTCTTTCGATTTCGAAGGCCTCCATTATAGACAGTGAGTAATTGCTGTGCGATTTCGCATGAGTGTTTTCCACATAGGTTTCCAGCAGTTGGAAGAGTGGAGTGCCTTTCTCGATAGGCTTCATCTGACAGTGCAGCTTGCCGTAGTGTTCGTCCACAGGGTTGGCGCCCACTCCCGAGTCCGCAAGCAGAGTCGTGGCGATTTTCATTTCGCTGAGACTTTCGATCATTTCAATCTTCTCCTTGAGCCGCTGTTTCGTTTTGATGGTGAAGAGAGACATATGTTGGAAGCCGAAGTCGTGTGGGATGAGACTGTAGAACTGTCCGCTCAGGTCATCCAGGTTGCCTACTTCCATCTGATTCAGCACTGACTCGATTTTCTTCAGCACTTCGTACCCTTTCTTGAGTGTGGCGGCTGACAGTTTTCCTAGTGGCATCTTCTTAGCATCGTACCCAATCTCCGCTAGTGCCTTGTTGATCATGTTCAGGTCGAATATCAGTTTGACCAAGTCTTGCACTCTTCGGTCCAGTGGACTGCTGGTTGGCTCTCCTTGAACGGAATTGGCTTCCGGCTGCTTCGTCTCTTCTTCATATACAATTTCCAGCTCGACGTAGCCTCCGCGCGTCTTATCGCTGAGTTTCTTGTTGAACTCAGACGTAGCCATGTCAAGGTTGGAAAAGGGACCTTTGAGTGCGTTCTGTCCCGGGTAGCCGACCCTGCCCCAACGGGTCCACACATAGAACTGGTTGGCTGCGGTGTCAGACTGGAGCAGCTGGATGATGTAGTACTTGTTGGCGTTGTTCTTAACATCAGTTTGGTTGAGAGTGGCAGTCCACACCTTGGAGGAGGTTTCGAAGACGTGGCAGTCCTTGTCGTGGGGACACTCGTTGTCCACTGCAGCACTGCCTTTCTTCAACTGCTTTACTATTTTTTCCTCAGCGGCAGGCAGATCAGGGACAGGCTGGGGAGGGTCTGGTGTGGTAGTGGCAGCGGGGGATGCAGGCTGGTCGTCTGGACTGGGACTTCGCTTGCGCTTCTTTCGTTTCAAATCCTTCAAAGGAGGGTCAGGCGTGGCGGGCGGAGTTGGAGGGTCGGCCTGCTTGCGACCTCGGGTTTTGGACTTAGGCGGGTCGGGCTCAGGGTCTTTATCCACCTTTTTGGCCTGTTTCTTATCGGCTTTCTGCTTCTTCTCGGGTTCGTCCTGGGCCTGGCGCCGAGTTTTCATTATAGCCATATCAGGTCTGAATAAGGGCAAGCTAATGGCAACTATTCAAAGCAATGGAACTGGTCTGTGGCAACTAGAGAGGGACTGCAGTGTCTCACGCTCAAGTTCGATACGAGACAAAGGACTTTTGCATCCCAAGCAGAACTACCTAGCTTTCGCGTGACTACGCTCGCGTATAGTAGTGTTCTGCAGCTCTGTACTTCTTAGCCGTGTCTTCAGAACCTCAATTTCTTGGTTGATGCGCTGCAGGTACTGGCTAGGGGAGTCGCGGGCTGCAGGAGCGAGTTCCAGTCGTTGGATTCGTTCGAGCAGTTCCTGACGTTCCCGCTCCCACCGCTGTTTGTCCTGTGCATGCAGAGCCACTGCTCGCTCATACATTTCCTTGTAGGCCGGAGCATTGGTCACGTCTCGGAAGTGCAGACTGCTATCAGACAGCCTCATGGAGGCATAGGGAGTAGGTTCGGAAGCCTGAGATTTGTGATGAGACCCACTTTCGACCAGTGAGACTTCAGTGCTTTTGACCACTGTCTCGTTTGCACGGAAATACCCAGAGGGCTGTTGCGGGGAAATGTCAGTTCTTCTCAGTGCGGAAGAGAACATTTGTCGAGGATTAAGACCAGGTCCGAGTGCTCTTCCCGGAGTCTCACTGCGTCTTTTCTCTTGCAGGCTGAACTTCTCTAACGGACTTTCAGTGAAGAGCTTGATTTCCATCTTTACCGGCCCAGGGGAGGCACCAAGTTCAGGCTAATTAGTCGCTAGAGTGGTTCATCGACTTCCCAGCCACTGAGGATGTCGGCCTCACCTCGACAGGAGCGGAAGGGTCTGGATTGTCGAGTGTGTGCGGGCTTCTTGGGAAGCATGGAAGGCAGGGGAGCGGAGAGATCCAGTTGGCTGCGGAGTGGAGGGAGACGCTGGGGAGAGGGCAGGTGGGAGCCGTGACGTTTGAGGCGGAGAATTACGCATTTGGCCTGGAAGGGCTTCAAGTCCTGCCCGAGCACTACTCCCGAAGTGGGCAGTTGCGGCAAAGAGCTGCGCAAATTGCGAGGTTCTGCACTGCTTTCCCAGCTCCTCTGAGGGAGACTACTTCGCTTCCTGGGCAGAAACTCCTCCAAGGAACGCTCAATCCGCTCCTTCCGTGCAGCACTTCTGAATTTCTCTATGAACCTGCGCTCTTCATCAGGCCTTTGCAAGCTGTTCAGCAGCAATGCAAGTCCTCCCAGTCTCCGCTTGGGCCTCTTCAACCGAGACAGGTCTCGACTCCACCGAGGTAGCATATATGGCAGCAGGCGAACTGATCGCGCAGGCACAGCAAATCAAGGCACTGCACGTTTCTGACACGAGCAAGGTGTGGCTAGTACGGCTGAAGGACACGAAAGTGGCGGTGCTGAAAGCCAGAGTAGCCACAAGGGAGGCGTTTGGAGTGGAAGTGGAGATATGTGAGTTGCTTGCGGAAGTGACTTGCTGCTTCCCCACTGTTTTGGATGTGGATATGGAGGGAAAGCAGGTGCTGTTGTCTCTGTGCGGGTTTATCTCAGCAGCACAGTTTGTAGAGACTTGCTCAGATGTGTGGGAACCGTTGACAGCTGAGCTGCTGACTCTTAGTTCCTTGCGAATCTTACAGCAACTTCACACTCACGGAGTGATTCATGGGCGACTGGAGCCCCACCACCTCCTGCTTTCCTCCAAAACTGAAGCACACCTTTCTGGACTGGGCCAGGCGCACAGAGGCAGAGCCCAGAGTCAACGAAGAGAAGACGTAAGGCAGCTGGGAAGGACGCTCGTGAGAGTACTGGCTGAGAACTGCACTGTGAAAGTGGAAGCTGCACGGGTGCCTAGTCTGCTGAGACGGTACACAGAGAGACTGGGCTTGCTGCTGTCTAGGATGATGGACAAACGCGCTCATCCCAGGTTGGACTGTGAGGAGTTGTTGGCTGAGCTCGAGGGAAGCAGCGTGCCACAGCCTGTGCAGATCAAAAACAGTCGTAAGAGAGACGAAGGCTTCCAAATGGGCGCACTCACTAAGGAACTGGAGATACTATCGTGCCAACACCCCTTCCCAGAAGCCTCTATCATCAAAATACTGCAGCAACTTCAGCAGATCTTCCAGCACTCTTGCTGTAAATTCACAGTAAAGTTGGAAGGAGGATCAAAGCTCTGCGAAGGCTCCTGTGGGCGCACACTACCCGACCTCCAACAGTTGCTCTGCAAGCACTGCTTTTGCGAAGACTGTTTGACAGCCCAGTTGAATATAGCAGTGCAACGCAAAGTGATCTTCTCTCACATTTGCTGTGTGAAATGCAAGCAGACATTTGACCCGCTGACTCTGAGACTGCCAGCTCCGCTGTTTTCTGCCTTGGACGAACTGCAAATTAAGCAGAAGTACCGGACTTGTCCGAAGTGCACAAGACTGCTGGAGACCGAATATTCGCCCAACCCTCAGAACTTGAAGTGTCTGTGCGGGCACAAGTTCTGCTCCTACTGCAAAGGCAGTCATCATTACTTTTACTGTGATCGCTTCTATATAGATACCAGGTAGTGTAATGGAAGGAGCTATTGAACTCAATGCCATGACTTCACTAACGTCCCAGGAGCCTCCACAGACCAGTGATTTCGACATGGCACTGAACTTGGTGACGTGTGTCAGGGCTGAAGCCGGCGACTGCGCCGCAGAGAGCCTCAGCATACTGCACAAAGTCCTCTCCAACCTCTTCACAGACCCAAGCAACCCCAAGTTCCGCAGACTGCGCCTCGCCAACCCCCTCATCCACGACAAGCTCGCGCAGTACGAGAGCTGTGTCGCACTGCTCGAACTACTTGGCTTCCACAGAAGCGTGCAGGCCAATGAGGAGTATTTGGAGGTTCAAAACTTCAGCATTGAACTCGCGCAAATTGTATTAGACATCATCGGGTCTAATCGGTCCCCTGGCCCTTCAATCCCGCGCATTGCTCCTCAGCCAGCTGTGCCTGTCAATCGAGCTGATTTCTTCGCCAATGTCCACGAGCAACGTCTCCGCTCTTCGGCAAACGCCAACATCGTCCCCAGCAACTCACAGCGCCCTCCAGAAAGCTACCTTCAGCTTCAGGAGTATCGTCAAAAGCAAAAGGTACAACACCCGCCCAGTCACCGAGGAATGATGACGCTAGCAGACCTAGACCACAGGGACGCACCACCAGCCTCCCCTGGGCCTCAGCATCACTCAGTTGCTGACTTTGAAGATGCACGCAATATTGCTCTACGGGCTTTCCACCTCACGAATGAGTTTCGAGCCTCTCAGCGCCTTCCGCCACTTACCTGGAATGATGGGCTTGGTCTCATAGGCAAAGGACACAGCGAAGACATGGGGAGTGGCAAAGTTCCCTTTGGCCATCAAGGCTTCAACAACCGTTTTCGTTCTTTTCCCTTTCCCTTTACTCGCGGAGGAGCAGAGAATGTGGCAATGAACGCAGGACTGGCGGATGTGGCGAAGGTGGCGGTAGACGGCTGGATAAACTCACCAGGACATCGCAAGAACATGCTGGGCAATTTCAACTACTCAGGGATTGGAGTGGTCCGAAACACTCAGGGAGCGTGGTACCTTACGCAGCTTTTCGCTCTAGCGCACTAAGATCTACGAAGTAGAACATTAACTAGGGTAAGCATCAATGGTTTTCTGGACGTGGTCCTGCTTTGCTATAGTATGGAGCGTCCCAAGTGCGCCTTCAATCGTGAGCACGTGGCCATAGCACAGTGTCAATGCGCCAGTCCTGCAATCTTCTGTGCGGAGTGCGCAGGCCTGCACACCAAGACCCCAGGGGACCACCAGATCCTGCCACTGGATGCCAAACAGCCTCCCTGTGATGTGTGTGGGAAGGTGCTGGGAGATGATTGCTGCTGCTGCGCTTATCCACTGCCTGTGGTGTGCAGGGGCTGTCAGATGAAGCATATTCAGAAGAACAGCACGGAAGCACACTACTTCATGCCTGTCATTCTGAGAGGCAAGGTCAGCTCACGCAAGGCAGCAGCCCAGCTCTGCATGTACCTTGTCAACCTGGGCACTGCCAAAACGCTTCTCAACGAAGTGATGACGAAGGTGGCAGCCTGTCAGGAAGCACTGCTGTCGCGTCACAGACAGCTTCGACAGCTATTGGCTGACTGCGTAGACTCACAGATGCAAGAGTTGGATGCGCTAAAAGAAATTCTGAAGACGGCTGCCACAAAGGGATTCGAACAGGCAAGAGATTGTTTGATGGAAGACTTGCCTCCTGAAACTGGACTATCCGCGTTGCTTTGGCAATGTGCCAAGGAGCAGGACTATCGTGCTCTCGACCTGTTCAAGTTCGAACAGGTGGTTCAGAAGGTGGACTTCCTCAAGCCTCTGGGAGTGGGCTGGCGCAGCAAGTTTGATGCCTCTGGTGCAGTAGCTTCTGAACATGTGTATCAAAGTCGCTATCTCCCCACAGAGCGCCTACTAAGCCGAGTGCAGCGTCTGGTGGAGTTGGCTCGGCCCCAAGTGTCCCAAAGCCTACTTACTGACTTTGAACAGCATCTGAGTTCGCTGGCGCTCAATAACTTCGCACTTGAAGAGGTCCTCGTGCAACTTTGTGAAAACTTGATCCTCTATCTACAAGAAGCTAAGAGCGGCAAGGAAGACGCAGCAAAGGTGTTAAGTGCACTGCTTCGTTGTCGCTTTGAGGACCTCAGTGATAGCAGCAGTCTGGCCTATCTTCTGACTCGGCCTCAGCGTCTCCCCACCACTCTCCTCAACCTACAAGCGCTGTCTGACCTGACTCACATGCCCACTGCCCGCCTAGTGGAGATACGCAAAGACCATCTCCGTGTGTTCGACTGCGAACAGCAGGCCTGGCGGGGGCGAGTAAGTCTTGCGCGCACTCTACGATGTGACGAAACCAGCAGCTGTGTTGTATTGCGCAGTGGTCGTCTCATGGTTACAGGGGGAAGTCTATTCGTGGACTTGTTCTTCGGAGAAGGCAAACGCAACTACTTCGCAGACGCTTACGACATCAGTCCCGCCTCTGGCTCCGTACACAAGCTCCACCACATGACCTACAAACGCAGTTGTCACGGCAGTATCCAGTACTTCAACTGGATCTATGTGTTCGGGGGCTTCAATGGCAGTTCACTACAAAGCAGCGAGAAGTACTCGCTGACAACCAAGCACTGGAGCCAATTGTCTGACATGTTGTCGCCCAGACACAGCTTCAGTCCTGCTCTGCACCAACATCGCCTCTACCTGTGTGGTGGAGACACTCTGGACTGTGAGGTCTTCGACCCTGCAGACGACTCCTTCGCCCCTCTGGGACTCCGCCTAACTGAAGCCAGTCAAGCCAGAGCCCTCGTACTGGACGAAGAACTGCTGGTCCTGGGGAGTGGCTCACTTAGCAGATGCACATTCAATGGGGAGGAGTTTAGAAGTGCGAAGCGTGCAAAAGCTCCAGTATGGGGCTGCATGAGCACTTGCGTGAGAACAGCGGCGGGTTTGTGGTTCGTTGCCGACGACCCAAGAGGGACTGCCAGACTTGTTGATTTGGACACTGGAAATAAAGTGAAGGACTATCCGTTCCCGGATTAGAATAGGCTCTTATGACTAGGACAGAGAGAAAGAATGGCAGTATATGGGAAGCACGCAGGCAAAAATCAGCGAACACCCGGACCATGGCACAGTCTTAGTGTGGGTAAAGGTCTATTCCTCGATGTTTTCTCCACTCAGTTTCAACATTCTACGTGTGGTTTGTATCTATCTCAAGCCTGCTCCTTGTCTCTTTTGGATCACCAATGCATCTCTTCTCTATTACAACTTTGACCTGGACAATCCAGATACCATTCTACCAAGTCCTCGCATTCCCCTCACTCGGGTGATTCAAGCGAACGGAAACAGTCGATGGGCAGTAATTGACAGTCACCGAGCAGTTCTGTGCGGTGGAGGCAGCAACAAGCAAGCCTGGAAATCCGGCTACTTGGTGAACAGAGCTGGGGGAGTGCAAGTCCTACCTGAAATGCTCTGGGGACACGTATGTGCGGGAGTAGTTGTGAGGAAAGCCACAGTGCTGGTGTTCGGCTCGTCTGATGAGAAAGGAGAGCGTTCTTGCGAAAGTTTGCAATTGCCTGGAACTATCTGGACCGAGTTGGGAGAAATGCACAGGCCGCGGTATTGCTTCACTCCTGCAATTTGGCAGGCAGCGATTTATCTGTGTGGGGGGCAGTACAACAACAACACGATAGAGGTGCTACATGGACAGCAATTGCACTTGCTCGAATTTAGTCTTCCAGAAGGCGGAAGAACACTGGCGTGTGCACCGGAAAGCACATTACTAGTTATCAGTCTAAACTACATGACTGTGCTTTCATGTACAGAGAAACAGCTAAGTTGCACTTCGAAGAAAAGAGAAGGGGAGAATGTGTTGCCTTACACTAACCCGGTGTGCTGGCAACACGCTATTTTTAACATTGAGGACAGACATCTCCGAAAGTACTCCATAGAGAATGGTCAAACACTTCAGTAATTCTTAGCTCACCATGTGGCCCTACTTCTAAATGAAGCAGTAGCTTATACAT
>Ga0247837_1003864_pt1 | contig 25234 bp, 26 predicted proteins | sample LaCtaG_2_FD_187115 | JGI IMG/M metagenome (GOLD analysis project Ga0247837, IMG submission 187115) | Freshwater microbial communities from meromictic Lake La Cruz, Castile-La Mancha, Spain - LaCruzMarch2015_14.5m | ecosystem: Environmental > Aquatic > Freshwater > Lake | place: Spain: Castile-La...
GTAAATCAGTTATTCCCATGAGAGGAGTGTAAACGCTCACAGGTTTTGGTGCTCAAAACACTGGCCAGAACTAGTAACCTATGAGCCTAGGCAAAGTTATGGAGAAGAGTGAATATGAGCACAGAGTCAACTACTACAACCGATGTTGCAATTTCATCATCCTCAATTGCACTTTCTGATGTTGCAGCCGAAAAGGTTTCTGCTCTATTAAAGCAAGAAGGACGCGATGATTTAAGTCTTCGTGTTGCTGTGCAACCTGGTGGTTGCTCCGGCCTTCGCTACCAACTTTATTTTGATGACCGCAATTTAGAAGGTGACACCGTAACTGAATTTGGTGCAGCAAAGGTTCGAGTTGTTACCGACAAGATGAGTACGCCATATCTAATGGGCGCCACAATTGATTTTACTGACACCATAGAAAAGCAAGGTTTTACAATTGATAATCCAAATGCCGGAGGCTCTTGTGCCTGTGGCGATTCATTTAACTAAAAGCTAAATCATAAAATGAGGGTGGCAGTTGCCGGCTCAGTCGGTGGCGACCACATAATGAGTTTTGGTGGCAAGTTCACCGATTCACTAGTTGCCGGATCTTTAGCAAAAGTTTCTCTTTCCTTTTTAGTAGATACTCTGGTAATTAGGCGCGGTGGGTGCGGCGCCAATATTTCATTTGGTATGGGCGCTCTTGGACTTAACCCGATATTAATCGCAGCAGTTGGTCGTGATTGGGTTGACTATGAAGCCTGGTTAAAGCGGCACGGCGTAGACACTTCACATGTATTAGTTTCAGAGACACTTCATACCGCAACCTTTATGGTTACCACCGACACTGAGTTAAATCAGATCGCATCTTTTTTTCCAGGAGCAATGAGTGAGGCAAGAAATATTGAACTTGCTCCAATAATTGCTAAAACTGGCAATTTTGATTTACTAGTTATCTCACCCGATGACCCAGAAGCGATGATGCGCTACTCCCAAATGGCCAGAGAGTTAAAGATTGCTGTAGCAGCTGATCCATCACAACAAATGGCTCGGATGGATGGCAAAGAGATTGCGCAACTAATTGATGGCGCTAAGTACTTATTTTTAAATGAGTATGAGTTAGCACTTGCTATTCAAAAAACTGGCTGGACTGATCGACAATTATTTGATCGCGTGCAGGTCCGTGTTGTCACATTAGGTTCAAAGGGTGCTCAAATAGAGGAGCATGGTAAGGAAACTATTTATGTAGGAGTACCAAAAGAAAAAGAAAAACTAGATCCAACGGGAGTTGGCGATAACTTTAGATCAGGATTTATTGCCGGTCTTTCCTGGGGCCTTGGGCATGAGCGGTGCGCTCAACTTGGCTCGATGCTTGCCACATACTGTATTGAAACTACTGGAACTCAGGAGTACAGCTTTACAAAAGATGAGTTTTTAAAAAGATTTAAAACTGCTTATGGCAAAACTGCAACTGATGAGGTTAGGCCTCACCTTAATGTGAAATTAGCGGGTTAATTAGCACGTAGTTTTGAAACGCTAGTTTTAAGTGCTTGGCAGAAATTCGTAACAATCTCAGGTGTAATTTCTTTATGAATCGTTAATCTAATATTTCCAGTAATTGGTCTACCCATTGCAGCTAATACATGAGATGGTTTCATATCAGCTGATTTACAGGCTGAGCCTGATTCAACTGCAAAGCCTTGATCCTCTAAATCAAGTAACAAGCGATCAGCCTCAACACCCTTAATTGAAAGAGAAAGAAACTTTCCAAGTCCACTAGTACTAGAGGCAATATCAACATCGGGGATCTGCTCTTTAATAAAACCAATTATTTCATTTTTTAATTTAGATCTAATATCAGTCTGAGATAGGTAATTCTCAAGTGCTACCACGCTAGCTAGTAATAGGGGTAGTGAGTATGTATTAGGAGTTCGATTTAAATCATTATGGGGTAGGGGATTGCGCCAAGTGGCTGATGATTTAATAACTAATATGCCAACTCCGGCTGGTCCTGCCCATGAGCGGCTATCAAATAAAGCAGTTTGATAATTGAAATTAGGCAGTAAATCAACTCCACTACTTGTGCAGTCAGCAAAGATCATTGCCGGACTATTAGGCGGATTTTGGATATTTCCACTCTCACCGTTTGCAACCTGCCAGATTAAAAGATCACTAGATCCGATTTCACTTTCTTGAATTACGCCATCACCATTAACTGGTAGTTCAGTAACAGTTCGGCCATTATTTTTTTCATTTGCTGTGATTGCGAAAACTTTTTGACGATCAATACTTGAATAAAACAATTTACTCTCATCATTTAATAGGCCTGCGATACCTAGCTGAAAGCCAAGGTCAGGTTCACCTAAAAATTCAATCTCATCGCTTCTTACATTTAATGCCTTAGCAAAACTTTGGCGCACCTGCTCCAATAGAATGTTCACCTGGCGCGAGCTATTATTTAATTTGGCTGGGTCCGCCCATCCGGTAGTGAAAAACTGCGGAAGTAGCGAAATGGCGGCAGGGTGCAGCACTCTTTCCTGTTGGAAATCACCTGTGATGCGAACCACCTGATACCCCTATCTAAGAATGTAAAACAACTCAATGGCAGAAGGTTATCCTTAAGCCATGCGCCAGGCTCACTTTAAATTCATCTCAACTTTACCGGTCGCCACCTTCTTACTTACTAGCTGCTCAGGTGGTGAAGTATCTGGCCTTGGGTTTGAAGAGGGAGTATCTAGCGTAAATGATCAATCACTCTCACTCTGGCAAGGGGCTTGGATAACAGCTGCAGTAGTTGGGATTTTCACACTGATCTTAATCTTATGGCCAGTATTCTTTCATCGTAAAAAAGATGAAAACTTTCCAAAGCAAACTCAGTACAACATTCCGGTAGAGATTGCTTATACCGTCATACCTTTTATTATCGTGGGAGTTCTTTTCTATTTCACAGCTCAGCGCGAATCTCGAATTCTAAAGATCTCACCTGATAATCAGGTCTCACACTTTATTGACGTGAATGGTTTTCAGTGGTCCTGGCAGTTTAAGTACAAAGATGCTGGTGATTATAAGAGCGCAACAGTTACTGGATCTCCGGCGCAGCCACCAACGCTTTACCTACCATTGGGTGAAAATGTGAGATTCACATTAACTGCAAGTGATGTAGTTCACGGTTTTTGGATACCAGCTTTTATGATTCAAATGCAAAACTTACCTGGAGTTACAAATCAACTTGAATTCTCTGCTACCAAATTGGGAACCTTCCCGGGTAGGTGTAATATTTTATGCGGAAGAAATCACTCACAGATGTTATTTAACGTTAAAGTAGTGACCCCAGCAGAGTATGAGAGTTATATTCAATCCTTGGTAGCCGAGGAGAAAGCAGTGATTTCATGACCACCTATGCCCAGCGCCCAGTTATCTCATCATCTGCTTCAGCACCAGCGCCAACTTTAAAAGGACGACTACTTGTTAAGTGGCTTACTTCAACTGATCACAAGACAATCGGCTATTTATATTTGATTACTTCATTTGCTTGGTTTTTAATTGCTGGATTACTTGCATTATTACTCCGAGGTGAACTAGCTCGTCCGGGAATGCAATTTTTAAGTAATGAACAGTACAATCAAATATTTACAATGCATGGAACTATTATGTTGTTAATGTTTGCAACACCATTATTTGTTGGTTTTGCTAATGTGATTATGCCTCTACAAATTGGTGCAGCTGATGTGGCATTTCCAAGATTAAACATGCTTTCTTATTGGTTGTATTTATTTGGTGGAACAATGGCATTTATCGGTTTTATTACACCAGGAGGTGCTGCCTCCTTTGGTTGGACTGCCTACGCCCCACTTTCTCGAGTTGAATACTCACCAGGTATTGGCGCAGATCTATGGCTAGTTGGTCTTGCAATTGGTGGACTTGGCACAATCCTCGGCGGAGTTAACTTCGTGACCACAATTTTAACTATGCGAGCACCCGGAATGACCATGTTTAGAATGTCAATATTTAGTTGGAACGTATTGCTAACTTCAATTTTGGTTTTAATTGCATTCCCACCACTTGCAGCAGCATTTTTAGCACTTGAATCTGATCGATTATTTGGTTCTCATATATTTGATCCTGCAAATGGCGGAGCTATGCTCTGGCAGCATTTGTTTTGGTTTTTTGGCCATCCTGAGGTTTATATATTGGCGCTGCCATTCTTTGGAATTGCAACTGAAATCTTGCCAGTCTTTTCTCGCAAACCAATCTTTGGATATAAAGGCTTAATCGCTGCAACTATTGCAATTGCTGCTTTATCTGTCGCAGTTTGGGCACACCATATGTATGCAAGTGGGCAAGTGCTCTTGCCATTTTTCTCGTTTATGACATTTTTAATTGGTGTTCCGACCGGTGTTAAATTCTTTAACTGGATCGGCACGATGTGGCGAGGATCAGTTACCTTTGAAACCCCAATGCTGTTTGTACTCGGCTTTTTAGTAACATTTTTATTTGGTGGTATTACTGGAATTATCTTGGCATCACCACCGCTTGATTTTGCAGTCTCTGCCTCCTACTTCGTAGTTGCTCACTTTCACTACGTATTATTTGGAACCGTGGTCTTCGCTATGTTTGCTGGTTTCTACTTCTGGTGGCCAAAGATGACTGGCAAGATGCTAAATGAGACTCTAGGTAAAATTCACTTCTGGACCTTATTTTTTGGCTTCCACATAACATTTTTAATTCAGCACTGGCTAGGAATTAAAGGATTCCCACGTCGATATGCGGATTATCTAGCTAGTGATGGCTTCACATTTATGAATATGGTTTCAACTGTTGGTTCAGGCTTGCTTGCACTCTCAATGATTCCATTTGCAATTAATATTTGGATTACTCGCTCAACACCTTCGGTGACATCTGATGATCCTTGGGGTTATGGCTCCTCTCTTGAATGGGCGACTTCATGTCCACCACCAAGGCACAACTTTAAATCAATGCCAAGAATAAGAAGTGAGCGACCAGCATTTGATCTTCACTACCCACATATGGCGGCTAAGGCTGATCACTAATGAAGACAGGCTGGATGCTATTTGTTGGTCTTGCAATTTTTTACGCAATTCTTGCAGTTATTTATTGGCAAGTTGGTGGGGAAGCGGTCGGTATCACCGCTATTGCATTAAGTGCTGGCCTATCAATAATCGTAGGGTTTTACCTTTGGTTTACTAACCGAAGACTAGGAAATTTATTACCTGAAGATAATGTGCAAGGTGAGATTGCAGATTCTGCCGGTGAACTTGGTTTCTTCTCACCTCACTCCTGGTGGCCACTTCCACTTGCACTATCTATCTGCGCAGTAGGCACCGGATTAATTATTGGTTGGTGGCTTGTACTAATTGCAGTAGGAGCATTGATTATTTCAATACTTGGCCTTGTGCTGCAGTATGAACGTCCTTCTAACTCTGCGCACTAGCTATGGCAGAACGAGCTGAAATACTCGATACAGCAATACCTTTGCTGTTTAAATCCCAGATTCAAATTAAAGCTCCTGCTAAGAAAATATTTGATTTTATATCCAGGCCAAGTAATCATCCTTTAATGGATGGCTCAGGAATGGTTAAAGGCAGATTTAAAGGCCCTGATCAGCTTTGTTTAGGAGCTAAATTTGGAATGAAAATGAAACTTGGTATTCCCTACGTAATAACAAATCAAGTAGTTGAGTTTAAAGTTAATAATCTAATTGCTTGGCAACACCTGCTTCGAAATGTTTGGCGTTATGAGCTACAAGAAGGAGATCAAAACACCACATTAGTTATTGAAACTTGGGATGGCAGAAATGCTTTGTCAAGATGGTGGGTCAGTGATTCAGATCAGTGGGTTCCAAAGGCTATGGCAAAAACTTTAGTGAAGTTAAAAGGAATCTGCGAGAGTTAATTTGATTTGTCACAAATTTAAATTTAGAGGTAAGCTAAAAAACTTTAGTGATGCCCGCCTTCAAGCTCTTTAACCTCTGAAGCTGTTGGCTTCGCAATATTTTCAGCATTTGCTGCGCTAAATCGTGCCTGTAGTCGTGCTCTTATTCCCTTTGGATTTAGCACACCACCCGCATCTTCTTTAACAAGTGCAATCGCTTTTGGCTGCTCATGTTGGGTAAGGGTGAATTTCTTTTCAGCAGATAATTCCTCGTGAATTTCTACAAACTCACCATGTGGAAGCATTACTAATCGTCCAGTTTCCTTACCATGCAGCACTAGTTCACGATCTGCTCGCTGTAGTGATAAACAAATGCGCTTTGTAATCACAAAAGCAAGTGGTGGCAAAACAATAATTCCAATACGAGAGAACCACATGATCTGATTAATACTTAAGTCAAAATGGGTCGCAATGATGTCATTTCCACCATTGATCATTGCAATAACCATAAATGTTAGAGACATAACGCCAAGTGCGGTTCTATTTGGCACATTTCTTGGGCGATCAAGTAAATGGTGCTCACGCTTATCACCACTTAGCCAGCTTTCAATAAATGGGTAGAGCGCCATACCGGTAAAGATAATTCCTGGAACAATTAAACCTGGAATTAAAATATTCCAGGAGATTGTGTATCCAAAAATATAAGTTTCAATAGGTGGCGCCATTCGCACTAAACCGTCTAGCCAACCCATATACCAATCAGGTTGCGAGCCGGCAGAGATCTGCCCTGGTGTGTATGGACCGTAGAGCCAGATTGGATTAATAGATGCAACCGCTCCTAAGAATGCAGTAACACCAAATACGATAAAGAAGAAACCACCAGCTTTTGCCATATATACCGGCATCAATGGGTAACCAACAACATTTTTCTCAGTTCGTCCTGGTCCTGGGTACTGAGTGTGCTTCTGATACCAAACTAACATTAAGTGCACAGTAATTAAAGCTAAGAAAATTCCAGGCAGTAACAACACATGGACAATATAAATTCGTGGAATAAATACTTCACCTGGGAATGCACCACCAAATGCAAAGAAAGAGAGGTAAGTACCCACTACTGGGATGGATTGAATAATTGCATGGGCAATTCTAATTCCAGTTCCTGACAAAAGATCATCAGGTAGTGAGTAACCAAGGAAGCCTTCAACAATTCCAAGAGTAAGTAATCCAATTCCTAAGATCCAGTTAAATTCACGAGGCTTACGGAAGGCGCCTGTAAAGAAAACTCTAAGTAGGTGAACCACGATTGCAGCCATAAAAATTAGCGCTGCCCAGTGATGGATTTGGCGCATTAATAGCCCGCCTCTTACATCAAAGGAGATATGAAGGGCCGAGGCGTAAGCAGCGCTCATCTCAACATCTTTTAATGGTTGATAACTACCCTCATATACAACATGACGCATTGAAGGATCAAACCAAAATGTTAAAAAGGTTCCAGAGAGTAATAAAATTACAAATGAATAAAGAGCTATCTCACCTAACATAAATGACCAGTGATCAGGAAAAACCTTTTGTAGATTTTTCTTCATCCATGCCGCAGCCCCAGTTCGCTCATCTATATAATTAGCAACTGTTCCGGCAACTCGCTCACGTGCGGTCATGATTTTCTCTCCCAAAAGCTAGGTCCAACTGCCTCTGTAAATGGTTGTTTAGCAATTAAATATCCATCAGCATCAACAGTGATAGCCAATTGTGGCAGAGGTCGAGCCGAAGGACCAAAGATAACCTTTGCGGCGCGGGTCACATCAAAGGTTGATTGATGACATGGGCAAAGTAAATGTTTTGTAGTTTGTTCATATAAAGCAACGGCGCATCCCATATGTGAGCAAATCTTTGAAAAGGCAATAATTCCCTCATGAGTCCAAGATAAACGCTCAGCATCTAACTGGAACTCAGATGGACGCAATCTAATTAATAACACTGCATCCTTGGCAATATCTTCAAGAGTTCGCTTTTGACCGGCTAGAAGTGCTGGCATAACTTGGGCAACACCGCCAACTTCAAGATCACTAGCTTTAATGGGGCGATCACCCGGATCAGTAACTAATTTTGTGCCAGTCTTCCAATTTGTTTCATTTAAAGAGTTACCAGGAAGTGGCCCAAGGTCGCGAAGTAAAATTACAGCTGGTAAACCAGCAAGACCTACTGCTGCTGCCAAACTTCTTTTAATAAGTGGGCGACGTCCTAGTCCTGCTTGTTCAGCGCCCTCTTTAGCAGTCTTAACAAATTCGCTGCGATCTTCCGGTGCTGATTTTAATTCATGACGATAAGCAATTACCTCTTGATCTGGCATTAAAGTTTTTGCCCAGTGAACTGCGCCAAAGCCAATAAATAAGAGGCTAAGTGCCATACCCATGCCAATACCTAATTGATGAGCGTTTGTATTTCCCATAATTGGTACGAAGATAAAGACATCATCTTTAATAAAAAAGAATGAGTAGATAAACAACAAGGTTCCAACCGATGAGAGTGAAAATAAGACTGCAACTTGTCGCTCTGCACGTTTTGCAGCGATTGGATCAATATCTGCTTTACGATGAACATGCTCTGGCAAACCTGGATCTGCTAGGGGTTCTAATTCTTTAGACATTTCCTACCTTGCCTTTGCAGTTAGCCAAACAGCAATACCAATTAAAAGTCCAAGGCCAAATGTCCAAACTAATAAACCTTCAGTTACTGGTCCTACCCGGCCAAGGGCGGCCCCACCTAAGTTTGGCTCACTCTCTGCTGCTTTAATCCATTTAATAACTGAAAGTTTTTCCTCTGGTGTAATAATTGTGTCAGAAAAAACCGGCATTGATTGTGGGCCAGTAATCATTACCTCATAAATATGTTTTGCCTCTACGCCCATAACTGTTGGAGCATATTTTCCTTGTGAAAGAGCGCCTCCTTGGCCAGCAAAGTTATGGCACATCGCGCAGTTATTTCTAAATAACTCACCACCTTCGGCAGTATTGCCATCTCGCTCCCAAGTTATCTCCTCATTTGTGTAAGCACGAGGACCTGGTGCAAGGGATGCAACATAAGCGGCAAGGGCAGCAACCTGTTCTTCGTTATAGACAGGTGTCTTACGCGCAGCTTGTTGACTCATATCCTGCATCGGCATACGCCCGGTGCCAACTTGAAAATCAACTGAGGCAGCGCCAACTCCAATTAGTGAAGGAGCAACTGCGCCACCTTCAAGATTTAAACCATGACAAGAAGAACATCCCTTTAAAAATATCTCTTTACCCTCTTCAATAATTGTGGATTTAGCAGAGGCGGTCATAGTATTTTTAGCAGGCGCAGCGGTTGCTGCTGAAAAAGTTAAACCTAAACCAGTTAGAGCTAACATAATTAATATTGGAAGGGCGCCTTTGTGGCGACGGTATTTAGAGATAAATTTCATGATCGTTATTTGATTAGGTAGATGGCAGAGAATAGTGCGATCCACACAATATCTACAAAGTGCCAGTAGTAGGAGACCACAATCGCTGTGGTTGCTTGGTTGTGACCAAATTTTTGCGCTCTAAATACTCTAATTAAAACAATTAAGAATGCAATTAAGCCACCTGTCACATGCAGGCCATGAAAACCAGTAGTCATATAAAAAACTGAGCCATATGCGTTAGAGGAAAGTGATAATCCTTCATGAACTAATTCAGCGTACTCATATACTTGACCAGCAATAAAAAATGCGCCCATTAAAAAAGTTAAGGCAAACCATTCGCGCATTCCCCACTTACTAAACTGCCATAAGCTGCCAGATCTGCGCGCTTGAAAGCGCTCGGCTGCAAATACCCCGTACTGACATGTAACAGAGGAGAGTACTAAGACGGTGGTATTAGTTGCAGAAAATGGAATATTTAACATCCCAGCAGATTCAGCCCAAACCTTCGGTCCTTGAACTGCTCTAGTAGTGAAATACATTGCAAAGAGAGCGGCAAAAAACATTAATTCAGATGCCAACCAAACAATGGTGCCAACTGCTACAAGGTTAGGACGGTTTGTCTTAACTGGAGCCTGGGCATATGTAGTCACGGGGGTGATTATTCCCGAAATAGATAGGCAATGCCTCATTTTCAGTAGTGCTAGCAGCCCTATGATGTGGTGAAACTGATCACCCAGGCCGTAAATTGCAGCAAAATTACTGATCAAACTGGGTAGGTAGGATTAAGACATGGAAAAGTTAGTTATCGCCCTCTACTCAGATGATTCAACAGTTCGCGCATCAGTTATCGCAGCATTAGGTAAGCGGCTAGATCAAAGCTTGCCAGAGCATGAGATTAAACAGTTTGCTACCGCCCCCGCTCTGCGCCTTTACGTTGATAATAAAAAACAGGTTGATCTTTTTGTATTAGATGCTGAGGCGGTTCCAGAAGGTGGCATGGGCGTTGCTCGCCAATTAAAGGATGAGGTATTTAACTGTCCACCAGTTTTATTAATTACCGGCCGTGAACAAGATAACTGGTTAGCAGCTTGGTCAAAAGCTGAGGCCACTGTGACACATCCAATTGATCCATTTAATATTGCAGCCAAGTGTGCTGCGCTGCTTAAGTCTGACTCTGCGCTCGCAAATTAGTAAGTAGTAATAGATGGCTTGGGATTTAATTTTTAATTCACTATCTGCGGCAGAGGATTTATCTTCAGAACAGATTACCTGGGCGATGGGGCAAATTTTAGAAGGAAAAGCTAGTAATGATCAGATAAAGCAATTTCTACTTGGCCTTAAAGCAAAGGGTGAGAGAGCTAAAGAAGTTCAGGCCCTTGTCTCACAAATGTATTCCTATTGCGCTCCAATAAATATTACCGAGCGAGCAGTTGACACGGTTGGCACCGGTGGAGATGGCGCTAATACAATAAATATTTCAACTACTGCCGCAATAATTACAAACGCAGCTGGTGCTCGAGTGGTTAAGCATGGCAATCGTGCGGCCAGCTCTAAATCTGGAGCGGCTGATCTATTAGAAGCTTTGGGTATAAAGATTGATTTAACTGGCAGTGAGGTTGAGCAAACTGTTCACAAGATCGGAATTGGCTTTTGTTTTGCGCCCATATTTCATTCATCAATGAAGTATGCCGCTGCTGCGCGCAAAGAACTTGGCACACCAACTATTTTTAATATTTTAGGACCTTTAGCAAATCCAGCCAGGGCAATCGCCTGCGCTATTGGGGTAGCAAGAGCGGAATTACTGCCATTGATGTCGCAGGTATTACTTGAACAAGGTAAAGAAGGTTTTGTTTTTCGTGGCGATGATGGTTTAGATGAGGTTTCACTTTCTACTACCACGCAGGTTATTCAAATAAATGATGGCAAGTTAACTCAGTCTGAATTTAATCCAGCAGATTTAGGAATAACCTCAAGCTCAATCGCTGATTTATTAGGGGCAGATGCAAAATACAATGCTGATATGACGATGAAAATCTTCACCGGAGTTAAGGGACCAATGCGAGATGCAGTCACTCTAAATGCTGCCTTTGCAATTGCTGCTTTCAAGGCTGATTTTAATTTGCCGCTACAAACCCAGATTGCAAATGGTTTTGTATTAGCTAATAAGGCAATCGATTCAGGTGCTGCATTATCGGTAGTGAAGAAGTGGGGCGAACTTACAAATGAGATTGTCTCAGCTAGATAGAGCTTAATCCCCAATAGTTTTGTCGCTGAATATGCGCAGCAGTTTTTGCAAACTCCATTAAGGCATCCACGGTATTAACGTCAAAAGATCCTAAGCGCTCAAGTAATCCATGGAGTATTTCAGTAGTTGCTTTTGCATCATCTAAGGCCCGATGGTTAGGTTGCGTATTGGTACCAAAGTACTGAGCAAGTGTTTGAAGCTTACAGTTTGGTACTTCCTCCTTAGTTAGTATCTGTCGAGCAATAGTTACCGTATCTAGTGTTTTATATTTTGGCCACGTGATGTCTAGTTCCTTAGCGGCGCTTTTGAGAAAACTTAAATCAAATGGTGCGTTATGAGCAACAATTATTACTTCATTATGTTTGCCAGCAAATTCAAGAAATGCTGGCAAAATCTCATCAATTACAGGTGCCTTTGCCAACATTAAATCAGTTATACCAGTCATCTGCGTTATGTAATGTGGAATTGGTGAGAGTGGGTTTACAAATGATTCAAAGTTTCCAAGATACTCACCACTTCTAACTTTAACTGCGCCAATCTCAGTAATGGCAGCACCTTTTTTAGGGGACGCACCGGTTGTCTCTAAATCTACAACTACAAATGTTGCCTGAGATAAGGAGGTAGTACCTAAAGCCATGGGTGAAAGCATAGGTTGAAGATAGTTGTTAGAGGTGACAGTTTGGCTTATTTAACCAATATTAAAGAAGGCCTTGATAGCGCTAACTATCATCTCTACTGCAATTGCCGATAAAAGTAAGCCAGCAATACGTGCAAGAAGTGTGACGCCAGAATCCTTAATTACGGAAAGGATTTTGGTTGAAAACATAAAGGTAATGCCAATAATTAAGTGAACTGCCACAATTGCAATTGCTAGCGCGCCTAACTGCTCATTTCCATCTGCCTTTTGTACATACAACATTGTGGTCACAATTGCGCCAGGGCCGGCAAGTAGTGGTGTACCAAGTGGAACGAGGGCAATGTTTTGAGAAGCAGCAGAGTCACTGTCGGTAATTGAGCCAGTGAGTAGACCAAGTCCAGTAATTAAAAGCAGTATGCCACCTGCTCCCTGTAGTGCAGGTAGTGAGATATTTAAATATCCTAAAAGTGCGTTACCAAATAATGCAAAGGTAACAATTACAAAAAGTGAGACGGTAGCTGCCTGCCATGCCAATCTGCGTTGAACTTTGATTGATTTTCCAGATGCCAAACTTAAGAAAATTGGAGCAGCTCCCGGTGGATCTAAAATAACAAATAATGTTACAAAGGCTTGAGTACCAAAGGTGAGTGCTGAAATTGTAAGTGCATCTTGCATTAAATTATCATACTCAAAATAGTTAAAACCGCTTAATTTGAGGTTATGTATAGACGGGCTTTCATTTCTATTACCTCTGGAATACTCTTATGTAGTAATGACTAGAGCAAGAGTGGGGCAGTGATAATGAAAGCAACTGATCGAGATTATGCGCTCTCACTAGATGCAAAAGACCCGCTTGCAAAATATAAATCCCAATTTGTAATTACTGATCCAGATTTATGTTATTTAGATGGTAATTCACTCGGTAGATTGCCTATAAAAACCATTGAAAGTATTTCAAATTTTCTAACAAAAGAGTGGGGACCAGAAATAGTTACTGGATGGAGTCATTGGGTAGATGAAGCCCAACCGACTGGTGATTTACTTGGGGCTGCAGCATTAGGCGCAGCTGCTGGGCAGATCCTAGTTTGTGACACAACTTCGGTTAATTTTTATCAACTTTGCCTTGCAGCGATTAAGGCACGTCCGGATCGAAAAACAATTATTACAGATAAGGCAAATTTTCCTACCGATCGATATATTTTAGAAGGAATCGCAACCCAGTTTGATCTGAAGTTAGTAATTATTGATAATGAAAATCCAAAAATCGCTGAGCATGAGCGAATTACAACTGATGTGCTAGCTCCTTATTTAAATGAGGATGTTGCACTGGTAACACTTGAAGTTATTCAATATCGATCCGGAGCAAGAAGTGATATTAAAGGGATTACTGATCAGGTAAGGAAAATTGGCGGACTAGTAGTTTGGGATGCTAGCCATGCAGTGGGCGCTATTGAATTAGATTTAGATGCAAATGGTGTTGACCTATGCGTTGGTTGTACATACAAGTACGGAAACTCAGGTCCTGGTTCTCCCGCATGGCTTTATGTTTCAAAACGGATTCAAAATCAATTACAGGTACCTATCCAAGGTTGGTTTGCGCAGGAGGATCAATTTGAAATGGGTTCAGAGTTTAAACGCACTGAAAGTATCCGTGGCTTTCAAATAGCTAGTCCATCCCTTATGGGAATACGTTGTGTGCAGAGTGCATTTGAAATGATTCAAGAGGCAGGAATTAAAGAAATTGCAGAAAAAGCTGGTATCGGGACTGATTTAATGATTTCATTATTTGATGCTTGGCTTAAACCATTAGGTTTTATTTTAAATACACCAAGAGATGCAAAACAAAGAGGTGGGCATATCTCATTAGTTCACCCAGATGCGGCCAAGATTTGTGTGGCACTTAGAGAGATAGCAAATGTAATTCCAGATTACCGAACACCAAACTCAATTAGGGTTGCAATCTCACCCCTTACAACCTCTTATACCGAAGTTTGGGATGGATTTTTACGAATGAAGGAGCTTGTTGAAAGTGGTAAATACAAGGAAGTAGCAGCGAGTGGTTCTCGAGTAACATGAGTGAGAACTTTGATTCTGCCCTGACCTATAACTCATATCTTGGCATAGATGAATTACTTAAATTACAAAAACCAATATCAGATGGGCCAGAGCATGATGAGATGCTATTTATTATTATTCATCAAACATATGAATTATGGTTTAAACAATTAATTCATGAGTTTAAACAGGCACAAAAGGCTCTAGAGTCTGGTGATACGTACTACTCATTATCTTTGCTTGGGCGGATCAGAACTATTTTGAAAGTTTGTGTTGCTCAAATAGATATTTTAGAGACGATGACTCCATTGCAATTTAATGCATTCCGCTCATACTTATCCTCATCAAGTGGTTTTCAATCTGCACAATTTAGAAAAGTAGAGGCGCTATTAGGTAGGCGGGACAGTAAAATGGCATCACATTTGCCGCCAAATGTGCAGCAAGAGATTGCTGAATTAACTAAAGGTAATTCACTTTGGGACTCAGCACTGATCTTTTTAACGAAACGTGGGCATCAAATGCCAGATGAGGTACTAAATCGAGATAAATCCCAGGCCTATACGGAAAACAAAACAGTCCAGGATGTTTTACTCAAACTACATCGAAATGATCCAGAGACATCTATTGTTTGTGAACGATTAGTTGATATCGATGAGGGGTTACAAGAGTGGCGATATCGTCATGTGAAAATGGTTGAGCGAACAATTGGCCAAAAAATTGGAACTGGTGGATCAAGTGGAGTTGGCTACTTAAGTGGCACATTATCTAAACCAGTTTTTCCAGATCTTTGGCAGATTAGATCGAGTTTTTAAGGAGATAAAGTGGCGGTAGTTGATCGAGATCATTTAGCAAAATTGCGCAAGATAGAAGATGAAAGATTTCTATTGCTGCATCCAAAAAGTGGTGAATTCTTTGTTAAAGCAAGGCAATCAATGCCAGCAGGTGTGCCAATGTCTTGGATGTCTAAGTGGCCAGGGGCGTATCCAGTATTTGTTGAAGAGGCTAAGGGTTCTAGTTTTGTTGATGTAGATGGCAATACCTATGTCGATTTTTGTTTAGGCGATACCGGATCTATGACTGGTCATTCACCAGATGCAATTGCAACTGCAATTAGAGAGCAGGTTGGTCGCGGGATGTCCACTATGTTGCCAAGCAAAGATGCTTCCACTGTCTCTGAGGAGCTTGCAAAAAGATTTAATTTACCGTTTTGGCAATTTACTGTTTCAGCGACGGACGCTAATCGTCATGCAATTAGATATGCCCGCTTAATAACTGGTAAAACTAAAATTATTGTGATTGATCGCTGCTACCACGGAAGTGTTGATGAAAGCTTTGCTACTCTAGATTCAAAAGGAAAGACAGTTGCTAGAGAGGGCAATATTGGTGCACCTGTTGATTTAGACGTCACCACCCGTGTTGTGCCATTTAATAATCTGCCTGCAATGAAAAAGGGCTTAGCAAATAATGATGTGGCAGCAATATTGATGGAGCCTGCTATGACAAATGTTGGAATTGTCTTGCCAAAAGATAATTACTTAGCTGGAGTAGAGAAGTTAGCAAAAGAGTTTGATGCCTTACTAATTATTGATGAAACTCATACTATTTCAGTAGGACCCGGTGGTATGACTGCGCAATTATCACTTTCACCTGATTTTTTAACGATTGGCAAAGCTATTGGGGGTGGATTCCCAACCGGTGCATTTGGCATGACTTCAAGCATTGCAGATTCAATTAAAAAACTAGTAGATCTTGAGGTAATTGATACTGGTGGTATTGGCGGCACACTTGCTGCAAACGTACTTTCGTTAGCTGCAATGAAGGCAACTTTGACTAAAGTTTTAACAAAAGAAAATTTTGATCAAATGATAAAACTAGGTAATCGTTGGGCTGATGGGGTTGAAAAAGTTATTAATAAATATGAGCTACCTTGGACAGTAAATCGCCTAGGAGCTCGGGCTGAATATATGTTTAGTAAAAAAGCACCATTAGATGGGCGTGAAGCTGCTGATGCAGGTGATTTTGAACTAGAACAATACATACATTTACGTATGCTAAATGAAGGTTTTTTGATTACGCCATTTCATAATATGGCGCTGATTTCACCGGACACAACTTATGAAGACGTGGATTCACATACTGCAATGTTTGAGCAAATGTGTGGCGATTTAATTGGAAAGTGAGATAAGACTTCAACCAGTTTTTGAAGTCCCACACCTTGCAAGTGCACCACTTGCATGGAGTCTTAAGTTATGGGGGCAAGGTAAAGAGGAATTTTCAGCTCAAGACTGGAAAGATTTTTATAATAAAACTTTAACCTCAGATTACAATAAATGGGATTTAAATGGTTTCGATCAAGAATTACTTTTCTTGGCCATTGTTAACAACCAAGGAGTGGATGAGGTTATTGCATCAATAGCAATTTGTGACTTTGATGATTTCGAAGATCTTCGTAAGTACAAACCTTGGATAGCAGCATTTGTAGTCAGGGAAGATCTAAGAGGAACTGGTATCGGCACCTTAGTTCTTGAACTAGTTGAGCAAAAAGCAAAATCTTATGGAATTAATCAGATCTATTTATGGACTGAATGGGAGAAGCTTTTTTATCAAAAGAGGGGATATGAATTGGTTGAGCAGCTAATTAAGCCAGGCCGATTAATAGATGTATTAAGTAAGAATCTTACAAACTTTTAATCAACTATTTTTTACTTCTTTTTGGCCTTTAAAAGTAATTCATCTACCTCAATGCGATTTGCTTGAAAGGAGTTAACGGGTGAATCAGTTGGATACCCAATGGCAATTCCGCAAATTAATCGGTAATCCTTTGAAACTTCAAATTCATCTCTAATTACATCATCCCAAATATTTACTGCTCCTTGAGCACATGTTCCAAGTCCATGTGCATGAGCTGAGAGCATTAGATTTTCCATCATAAGGCCAGCATCAGAGGCTGCGTAAATATGTAGACTCTTGTGAATATAAACAAATAATTCAACTGGGGCGCCAAAGAATTCATAATTCTTACCCCATTGCTTATCTCGAGCATCACGATCACCACGAGCTACTCCAAATAATGTGTAGAGCTCTCGGCCGACCCGTTCTGCTCTTGGCTTTAACTCTGCAACGTAAGGTTTAACTATTGTGCGATTACTTGTTGGTAATCCGTAGCGAGTAAAGATAAGTCTTAATTTATTTCTAAACCCTTTACGCATAATTTTTGAAAGAACTTGCCACCTTGAAAGAAATTCAGCACTTATTCGATCTCTAACTTCACCTGTAGCAACAGCGACCTTAAACGGTCTGGTGTTTGACCAACTAGGAGCAGTTAGAGAATCTTTTAGTATCTGATTAATAATTTCTGGCGCAACAGGTGTAGGCAAGAAATCTCTGGTGGTTCGACGAGATGCAAGAAACTGGGAGACCCAGGCAGCATCTTTATCAGCGAGATTTAGCTCCACCGTACTACTTAACAATCTACTTGATAGATGCTTCGTAAATACTTTTAATCGTGGAATCTAAAGTGGCATCAAAATCAGACTCACTCTGCTTAGCCGATAAACCTTCAGTTAACGCTCTTGAGAAGGATGCGATTACTCCAGTGTTTTGCGCTAAAAGTTTATTAGCTTCATCTCTTGAATACCCACCAGATAGAGCAACAACTTTGATCACTCTTGGATGCTTGGTTAACTCTAGATATAAATTAGCTTGAGTTGGGATTGAAAGCTTTAACATCACATTTTGGTCATCACTTAACGCATTTAGGTGTTTAAGAAGCGTAGCCTTAAGAATTTCCTCTGCCTGCGCTTTTTGAGCACTGTTGATATTAACTTCAGGTTCGATAATTGGCATTAATCCACCTGCAATTATTTGCTTACCAATTTCAAATTGCTGGGCGACAATCGCCTCTATACCAACTGGGTTTGCCAAGTTAATTACTGATCGCATTTTGGTACCGAACACGCCATGCTTAACTGCGGCGCTGATTCGACTAGCTAATTCTGGGATTGGTTTCATCAATTGAACATCATTTGCTTCAGCTGCAAGGCCATTATCAACCTTTAGGAAGGTAGGAATTTTTTTCTTACTCCATAAGTATTCAGCGCTAGCAATTCCATCGATATCGCGCTCCATAGTCATTTCAAACAAGATTGCGCCAACAATACGATCGCTAGTAAAGACGGGGGATTTAATTAAACGAGAGCGCATCTTATGAATAAGATCAAACATTGCGGGCTCACCTGAGTACTCAGATTCATCTATGCCATAAAGTTTAAGTGCTTTTGGCGTACTTCCACCGCTTTGATCAAGTGCTGCGATAAATCCTTTGCCGGCTTTAACTTTTTCTAGCATCTCTTTATTCATAATTATCCTCTTCACTCCATTAATCAAAATTATTTGCCTGCATACATCATTGTTGGCAGCCTCTTAATCTTAGTAGATAGGAGCGTAAATCTACAAAACCGTACTGGCTAGTTTTTTAAGAATTCAATTAAGCCCGCATTAGCCTGCGCCAATCGCTTGTACTCAAGCATCTGCGGGTCAAGTGATTGCAAAGTTTTTATAAACTCAGCAGTAGCTTCTGGGTCTTCTTTAATCCATTTAAATGGTTCACTGCGATTTCGAATTGTAAAAAGCAAAAACTGGTTGGAGTCAGATTTTGTAAGTGTTTGTCGTTCAGTACGCCACCAGTAATCAGAAATCGCAACATTATGTGGAGTATAGGACGGCTCATGTAACTCCTCGGTTTCATGCAGTGACCAGTTACGTCGCCAAACTGGCCTTTCAGGTTTAATTTTATTAAATGTATCAACCATTAATGGTTGTAGTGCTCCCGCATATCCCGGCACTGGTTCGTGTATTGCATCAATATTTTTTCCAATTTTCTCAAGAAGTTTCCAGCGAGAAGGAAATATCACAACGCCACCAACTAATTTCCAAGTGGAATCTTCATAGGATAGTAAGCACAAATCTTCGGTAATAACCCGTGCTAATTGCACAAAAGGATGATCCTCAAGTAAGTTAACAGAAATACCAGTTGGTTGATGGGTTATTTGATCACCCTTGACCAAATAATCTGAATGAAATCTACCTAGGTTATCTTTTATTGCTCTTGCATAGGTAAGCGCGGCATCCTCATATCCCGCTACTTCTTGAAAAACAACACTTCGCTTTGTATCTAGTAGATCATTACGTTGCTTTAGTTGCTCTACTAAATCTGATCCAATCTCAATCCAATTTGCAGGGTTTAATTCACGCAAACCTAAACTTAATCGAAATGGTTTCCCATCTTTAGGTGGGGGATAGATGAATCCGGTACTCATTACGCAATTATGGTGGACGATACTGGGATCGACTCGTGGATGTGTTGGATTTGCATATCCATATAGATTAAATTCCTACTTGGTTCAGATATTACACGAATGGGTTGACATTTCCCAGAACTTGATCCCAAAAAATATGATTTTTCCTGTGATTCATTGCTATATGAAATTTTTGTGTGTCTCCCATTAAGTTAGAGGTATTTGTCAGACCTCTGCCTTTCCATTCAACTTTGCACTCTCTCTATCTCGCGCAGCCCTCAAAGCAAACCCAAATTAGCCCCTGACCACATAATCCAGTTTCCTTATTGTTCATTGAAAGGGTGCCAAAAGTTTCGAGTTAATTTCTCAAATAACAAACTTTTGGCAGTTTGATTCTCTCAAACCACGGAGAGGAAGAAAATTCATTATGCACAAGGGGTCAGTTTTATCAATTACGCTTGCACTAGTAACTGCCCAGTTACTAACAGTTAATCTGGTTCCGCCAGCAATTGCTGTAGAGCCAAAATCTTCAGTAATCCTAACATTGCTCCACAACAACGACGGTGAGTCCTCATTAGGCGCTGACGCAATTTATAAAAGTACCAGCGGAGATATAAAGGCTGGCAGTGCTGCAGCTTTTGCCGCAGTTTTTGATCGTGAAGTACAAGATGCTAGATCAATCGGAAATGCGGTTCTCTCAGTTTATGCTGGTGATTCATTTTTGCCAAGTAAAAATATTATTTGTAGTGAGCCGGGCTCACCGAAGTCAAAAAAACCAGTTCTAGATGCAGTAGCCCAGGCAAAGATGCCGTATGACGTTCACATTCTAGGAAACCACGAATTTGATTATGGAACCGGATTCTTATCCCGTTACATCAAAGCATTTGGTGCAAATGGAAAGCCAAAGCACCCATTTATCTCTGGTAATTTAGATTTTAGTAAAAACCCTGATCTAAAATCTATGGTTGGCAAAGCCACCTTAAGTAATGGACAAATTATTAATGGCAAAGTTTTGGGTCAGAGTTACATTCACACCGATCCGGTCACAAAGCATAAGTTTGGTGTTGTTTCAGCTGTTACCTGGACCCTAAGAACTATCTCAAGCCCAGGATCGGTCGAACTAAAGTCAAGTGATCTGCAATCAACGGCAAGAGTTGTACAAGCACAGATCAATTCACTGCAGCGCATGGGTATCAACAAGATTATTTTGGTGAGTCACCTGCAGGCTGCCAGCAATGACAAGGAATTAATTGCTCTACTCAAGGGTGTAGACGTTGCTGTAGCAGGCGGTGGCGATGAGTTACTTCAAAACCCTGCTATTGATAATGCTGTTGAGTTAATCCCTGGCGAATCAGCACCGGTTGGGGCATACCCAACAATTCTCAATGATCGGACGGGTAAGGAAGTTCCGCTTGTGACTACGAGTGGAAACTACAAGTACCTTGGTCGAGCTGATTTAGTATTTGATGCCAAGGGAAATTTAGTTGAAGTAAAGCCAGAGAGTTCGTACCCACGTCGTGTCGTTCCACTGAGTGCTACTGCTACCGCTGCTGGTGTTACTGATGCGGTGATGCCAAAAACAAAAATTGTTAAACTAGTTGATCAGCCATTAACAGCGTGCTTATCTGACTTCGTAGCACCCATTGCTGCCAGCAATGTGGTCTTTAATACTGATCGCGGTAGCGCAACAGTATTAGGAGTTAGGACTGCAGAGACTAATGGCGGCAATCTAGTTGCTGATGCATTTGTTTATAGTTACAACCAACGCTATGCAAAAGCTAAACTACCTAAACCATCAACGACTACACCCCTAGTTGCAATTCAAAATGGTGGTGGAATTAGACAAAATCCAGCCACCGTACTTCCAGTAACTGGAGTGGTAGGTAAAATCTCAAGGGGAAATACCTTCGACCTTCTACCATTTGGAAATACTCTAGTTGCAGTTACTGATGTGACTGCAACACAGATGAAGGAGATCTTTGAAAGATCTTGCTCAATTTCAACAGCAGGTGGGGGACAGTTCCTACAGTTTTCTGGGATGAAAGTAGTTTGTTTGAGAGCAGGAACAGCGCAGGTTGTCTCAACCCCAGCAGCCGGTGCAACCGCAGGCAGCATCACCACGGCTGGCACTCGAGTTAAATCAATAACTCTCTCAGATGGCCGTGCATTAGTAACTAATGGCGAAGTGGTAGCAAATGCCCCATCAGTAACTATTGTCACCAATAACTTCACAGCAGATGGAGGAGATAATTATCCAGCACTGGCAGCTCTTAAGAAGTCAGCCATTGGAATTGACTATGAGGTTGCACTGTTTGAGTATCTACGGAGCTTCCCAAACGGCACTGATAATTTGCCAACAATTCCAGAGACGGATATCAGATATAAAGCACTAGCAGGTGAAGGCAGATTCACCTGGGAGTAAATTAAGTAAATTAGAGAATAAGCTAGCACTGGCTGTGCAAAAACAGTCAGTGCTAGCTTATTTTCTATCCGGCTAGTCAATTATCTGCTATTTCATTGGCAATGTACTCGTAACCTTGCCATGGAAAATCAAATTGTTGTTATCTACGACGGTGAATGTGTCTTCTGCAAGTCCAGCATTGAATGGAGCATGCAGAGATTAGTAGTAGCTTCAAAGCCAGAAATTCAGCAAATAACCACTACCTAACTTCCTGATTAATGAATGGTGAATTTTGGGAGGTAAGGGCAGAAAAGAATTCTCAAAAGCCCCACATGGCTTGATCTCTCTGTTACCTTTGTGAAATGCGAATTAAGGGGAGTCTTGCCAAGGGATTTTTAATTGCCCTGGCCATTTCCCTAATTCCTGTGGCTGCAATTTCAGCGAAGAAAGTTACGGTTGGGACTAAGTGCAAAGTCCAAAAACAAGAAGTTAATTACTTAGATAAGACCTATACCTGCGTTAAGTCTGGCAAGAAGTTGGTTTGGAGTAAGGGCGTTAGCAAATCAACTGCAACCAAATCGACACCTGTTCCAGTACCTGCACCTGTAGAAATTCCAATTTCTATTGATAATCTAGATTTGAAAGGTGTACCGCAAAAGGCATACGATAATGTTGAAACAGTGCTTAAATCTAGGCCAAGAACAAAGTACACCCCAACATTTTTACTAAGTCCTGGGGTGAACCAAGCAAGAGTTGATCAGGAGATTAGTGGCTTAAACAGAGCAATAGATTTGTGGCAGCCATATTTCTTACCTGATAAATTCCAAGTGGTTTATGTTGTAGGTGGTGATGAAGAATGGCTAGAGAATAAATCAAGAGAGATGGGTTTATCCTCAATGGTTCCACCAGGAGATACCTGGACAATGCGAATGAAAAAGTTTTCACCTTGTGCATTTGCAATGGCGGGATCTGGTAACGGTATACCAACTTTTGTTCAATGCCTAGGTAGACCATATGGAGGCGGTAATAGACAAACTGGGCCACATGAATACACGCATCTATTTCAAGAAGGCCTCGGTCGAATATCGAATGCGTATCAAATTCCTTGGTATACAGAAGGGTCTGCTAGTTATTTTGGTTGGACATTAGGGTTTTATCCTTACCAGGCTACTTCTGCTGAGCGAATAGATTGGCTTAATAATTTGTATCGAAACATGGGCCCTGAAGCCAAATCAGATTTGTCATCAAAGGATCTTGTTAAATTCAAAAGTAGAATGGGGTCATTAAACCGACAAGAGGTTAATTCTAATACATCTTATTGGGTAGGTGGATTGGCAACGGAGGTATTAGTTGCACTATATGGCTTTGATAAATTTGTTGATTTAACTAAAAACCTTGCTTCGACTTCGAGTATGTCTGACCTTTTGATGAAAACTTATGGGTTTAATGAGGATTATTTTTACGAGAAATTGGCTCCTTATGTATGGGCGCACCTACCCAACTAGAAGGACAATACTTCCACTCGCCTACTTTTTAGGAACTAGTGTTCGTTTTACGAACTTATCTTCTTTATGATGTGTAGCAAGTGGACGATACTGGGATCGAACCAGTGACCCCTTCCATGTCAAGGAAGTACGCTACCGCTGCGCTAATCGTCCGTAATTAAATTCTACTAGCGACCGAAATCATCCTCAACACGTTCAATATCATCCTCACCAAAGTAGCTACCTGTTTGTACCTCGATAAAAACCAATTCAATACTTCCAGTGTTATGCACTCGATGAAGCACACCCTGTGGAACTTCAATTACAGAGCCAGGAGAAATTGGTGAAATCTTTCCATCCAGGGTTACCTCACCAGTTCCTTGGGTGATGTACCAATGTTCACTTCGTTTTTGATGGCGTTGATATGAAAGACGTTTACCGGCTATTACATGAATTGATTTAACCTTGTAGTTGGCAGCTTCCTGCAGTACCTCATACCTACCCCAAGGTCTATCTGACTTTTCTAGCATGGAAATACTTTAACCCCTAAACTAGCAACATGAACAATTTAGAAGCGAAGCCCTCAAAATTACCCTCAAATCAATTCGATCACTTCTATAAGGGTGGTTATCGAATCGGTAAGTTGCGAAATGGACCAGGTGGTCCGATGCGACCAGAGGAGTGGATTGGTTCGACAACTACAAGATTTGGCGAGTTAGTAAATGGACTTTCAAAGTTGGCTGATGGACGCTTATTAAAAGATGCGGTTAACGCTGATCCAAGTGGATGGCTAGGTGAAAAACATGTTCAAAGATTTGGAGTCTCCACCGAAGTATTAGTTAAATTATTAGATCCAGATCAACGCCTGCCAGTTCATTACCATCCAGATCAAAAATTTGCTAAGGATAAATTACATTTAAATCATGGCAAGACCGAAGCCTGGATTATTTTAGAGGCACCAGCAGGTGCGCGGGTTGGCCTTGGATTTAAAGAGCAAATGGATAAATCTGAGATTGCCCAGTTGGTAAAGGCGCACAACTCACAAGCATTATTAGATTCATTGGTATTTAAAGAGGTAAAGCCGGGGGATGCAGTATTTGTGCCAGCGGGAGTTGCTCATGCAATTGAGGCAGGAATTTTTGTTTTAGAACTTCAAGAGCCTACTGATCTATCAATCTTGCTTGAATGGGATGGTTTTGCAGTTGATGGAGATAAGGATGGACATTTAAATCTAGGTTATGAAAGTGCGTTAGATGCGCTGCGATTATCACCATTAACAAAGGAAGAGAATGAGCAGATTTTTACCGGCTTTGACAGCTCTTCGGTGAAATCACATTCAATATTTAAGTCAGTCGCTAACCCATTCTTTCGAGCCGATTACCTAACAGGAGATGATGAAAAAGTTGAGGCAGGATTTGGAATCTTCCTGTGTCTTTCTGGTGAGGGTGAATTAGATTTTGAAAACTCTGGAAAGCTCGCAGTTAAATCTGGAGATGCTGTAGTTATTCCATTTGCTGCTGGAACTTTCACAGTTAAAAACTGTGTTGGAATTTTATCGAGGCCACCAGCTGCTTAACATTTATGGAGGTCGGAACGGGATTTGAACCCGTGTAGCGGGATTTGCAGTCCCGAGCCTCGCCTCTCGGCCATCCGACCTAGCTTTGCTTTCGCAGATGAAACTTTATAACTCTTTGAGAGCGGACGACCGGGTTCGAACCGGCGACCTGAACCTTGGCAAGGTTCCGCGCTACCAACTGCGCTACGTCCGCGAAGTGCGAGGTGAAATCTATCGCATCTAGGACTTGCCTGCACAATTG
>Ga0247837_1003865_pt1 | contig 25228 bp, 27 predicted proteins | sample LaCtaG_2_FD_187115 | JGI IMG/M metagenome (GOLD analysis project Ga0247837, IMG submission 187115) | Freshwater microbial communities from meromictic Lake La Cruz, Castile-La Mancha, Spain - LaCruzMarch2015_14.5m | ecosystem: Environmental > Aquatic > Freshwater > Lake | place: Spain: Castile-La...
CCCTTGCACAGCTCGGACTTGCACGTCATGAACTTGCACCCTTCGTCTCTGAAGATCACTTGGTGACACTTGGGACAGCTCCGCACCAAAGCGTTGCCTTGCTGTTCCATCCACTTGGCCAGCCCTTTTTCCGCTTCCACGTCGCAGGGTCCACTGTGCAGGGGCTTCCCACACTTTACACAGTAGGCATAGTTACAGTCGGGGTTCTGGCAATTCACACCTGTGATGATTTAATCGACGATCACAGAGGACTGACATTTCGGACAGAAGGAGACATTTTTATCTGTGCCCACCATCTCTTGGGCGGCAATGCGAGCAGTCAAGACCCTATACTCATCATACTTGACCTGCGAAATAATGCGCAGGACTGGCCTGCTGGTATTCCGCTGTTTCTTCAATGAAGCGAGGAAAGCGGCCTCCCCCAGTCAAATAATACTAAAGTCCTCCGCGTCCTAGAAGGAGCTTATCGGCTCGACTGTTATGAGATTTTTCCTTGACTAGGTTTTTAAACAACATCTGTTGGGCTTCTGGACTGTCTGGCAACAAGCGGCGCTGCAACAGACGAAAGAAGGTGCAGTGGTACTCGAAAAAAAAGGTGAGTGTCTGTGACTCCCTGCGTCTGAGTGTTATGGTATTGAATGCGGCCCTTTGGGTCGCTTTCTCGCTTCCAGTCTGCTGATTGCTCTGCTTGTGGGGTTGCATCATCTGCTGATTGCAGTGCTGGGCCAGTTCAAAGAAGAACAGCAGGGTCTCTATGGTCCTCCTTAGCCTGCTTATTACTGGTTAATATACACTGTTCAATAGAAACATGTGCAAATGGAACATACGAATGAAGAGCCATCATTCCTCCTACTGAGTTTTAAGACCAGATACTAGATATTTACAATATGTATAAGCATCTCCACGACGGCCAGAGGTACACCGACAGCAGCCGCTGTAATACATACAGCAAATAGTACAGATTGAATGGCCAGAGTCGATAGTCTCCCTAGGAAGGCAGAAGCCGGAACACTAAAGAGCCCGATTGCAGCAGCGCCATACACGCCCCCCACAACTAAATCTACACTCAATAGGTAGGCTGTGAGCCCAGTAGTGAGGGAGAACGAAGCCAGGCTGATAGCGACAATAGGGTGGGCCTCTAGTCGTAAAGGCTCCACAAGCCGCCGAATTCCCTCGATTTCCCTGTGGATATCGTCAATTCTCTGAGATAGAATTTCGTCGCGTTGGGGCGAGTGGAGCTCGGGAGACTCGTCAAAGTCTCTATCAAAGCTACGCTTCGGCCTTTCGAACTCCGGCAGAGACAGTGGGGATCTGACAACGCGCTCAGCACAGACTCTATCCATTTATGCTTATTAGAACTCTCTTTTGGAAGAAGCAAGCCGAGAAATGGCCACACAAGCAGACTTTAAGGCAACAGCAAAGCGTATGCTCTCAGATATATCGCTTGTTACCCGATTTTGGTATCCAAGTTAAGCTATGTCCAGGACATTGTGCAGGTCATTGGTATCTGGGAGGTAAATTGGAGAGTGGAAGTACGGAACTATGAGTTCAACCCCAGGCTCAGTCCTGTTTCAGCATTGCGTCTGTCTCAGGGGGAATGTGAAGTGGGCAAGCACCGTAGACACACTCCGGACTTTCCACTGAGTGCAGCTGCATAAGCTCTCTGTCGGAGTTTCCGCAGGAATATGTGTTAGTGGCTTGCCCGACCCGCAGATACTGCACCGTCTCATTCCCGTGCTTTGCTGGCTCTTCCGCTTTGTCCAGCACACTTTTCAATCACCCAGACTTGCACATCCTCAATAGTTGACCTCCTCATATCGCTGCAGTGCTACTTGCATCAGTCCCTCCACACTTCTTTTCACAGTGTCTACCATCTGAGTCTCAATTGCGGAGACTTCCTCTTGAACCAACTTCCAATCTTTCTCACAAATCTCCTCCATTGCTCCTAGAGTCTGCCTGCCTTCTACCACAAACGCTTCCCTGCACTTATAGAGTAAGCCATCTTCTGGAGTGGAGATGAAGTCCTGGGCGGAGATCGGGAAGGCTAGGTCCGAGGTATGTGCAGGACAAGTCTTGGTCCTAGTGTTTACTTGCCTGCTGAAGTGAGAGGCGGGCTGACCACAGTTCTGCTTGTCACACAGGAGATTCCACCTCTCCATTTAATGGGCCTCGCAGTGTGGAAAAGAACCACTAGTTTCCATAGTCGCTTAGGCCTACATCACTTCACACCCCGTGTAGTGCTTGATGCGCGAGCCTCTGTAGTCCTTGCCCTCCACCACACAAGGGTGGTTCTCGTGCTTCGAGCCCAGCAACTTGCCACAGGCCATACAGAAGAAGGTGGTGCCCTTGCACAGCTCGGACTTGCACGTCATGAACTTGCACCCTTCGTCTCTGAAGATCACTTGGTGACACTTGGGACAGCTCCGCACCAAAGCGTTGCCTTGCTGTTCCATCCACTTGGCCAGCCCTTCTTCCGCTTCCACGTCGCAGGGTCCACTGTGCAGGGGCTTCCCACACTTTACACAGTAGGCATAGTTGCAGTCGGGGTTCTGGCAATTCACACCTGTGATGTTTTTGTCGACGATCACGGAGGACTGACATTTCGGACAAAAGGAGACCTTTTCATCTGTGCCCACCATCTCTTGGGCGGCAATGCGAGCAGTCAAGACGCCATACTCAGCATACTTGACTGGCGAAATAGTGCGTAGTATCTCCTGCTCGATAGGTTTCTGGCACTTCGGACAAGTGACATCCTTGTCACTAACCCTCCTCTCGGTCACCAGGTTATCGAAGAAGTCCGCCAGACAGGCTCTGTGGAAGGTGTGGTTGTCCCCACACCACAGAGACACCTCATCCTCAATGTACCCTTGGGCATAGCAGATTTCGCAATGGAACTCATGCAGAGGCTTTGGAGCGGGCTCAGTCTGCACTTCAGGAACAGCGGATGGAGCTGTTTGCTGGGGACACTGGCCCGAGTAGTAGCGCAGGATATTCTCACAGAGCTGGGCTGACAGCGGCGTTTGGCAAGTGGGACACTGAATGCTTCTATACTCCGTCTTGCCTACCCAAAAGCTTTGATCCACATAGAGCGCAGTGCAGTTCCACCCACATGCAAAGTGGCTCTTCCTGCAGCCCAGACGCACCGCAGTCCTCTCATCCCCCACTCCGCCCTGACAAATGGCACAGTGCTCCTCAGTCCTCACCACACGAACCTCAATGCTGCCTGTGAGACACTGAAAGAACTGCGGCAAGTAACTCTCCAGAGCTGCGTAGTCAGTGGTGTCTCTGGGCTTGTTGAGGAACTGCTGGAGCAGGTACACGCACTGCTGGACTTCCATATAATGGACCCCCGGTCTGTCTCGTTCTTCACAAGTGCCGCTATGGGGACCATGGTGCTGTGTCTGTGCGGCCACCACTTCTACGTCAAAAAGAAGCTGCTCATCCTGGAGAAGTACTTGGATTACATGCACCTGGAGAACCAGACTCTCATTGCCTCGATAGCTAGCTTGAAAGAGGCAATCAAGGACAAGAGGACCTAACATCCTTCTAGAACGCTTAGGCGGGGGGCACGTCTTGGTCAGCTGCAGCGATAGAGGTGGGCTGGCGTGGGGAAAGAAGGCCGTGGCCCATGGAGTGGCCGAGGGGTGGAGGAGGCAGGCGGGTGCGGGCTTTGGTATCGATGAATGGACGGTCACGAGGTTTGCGCAGCTTGGATCCGTGGGTTTCCCGCTGGTCCCTGGCAGTGGGTCTGGTGGGCAGTTTGTCCGGCAGCTGCGCCTGGCGAGTCTGCGGGTTGACTCCCCAGTCCTTCGCCTTCAGCAGCTCCATATTGAACTTGTCCACCGGGGAGAACTCCTCCTTCCTGGACTTCTTGCTAGCCTTCGACATCTTTTCCGAGCCTCTGCGTGACATCACCTCCTCCTCTTCGTCCTCCTCGTCCATCAGTTCATTCAACAGGTCCTTCTTGCTGAACGTCACCGAAGACTTCTTCATTGACTCGCCCATTGAGCTTTGTGCCTTTTTGCCAAGGTCCTCAGGCTCCTCCCTGCTCTCTGTCTGCTCCACCAGCTGCTGATACTCCGCCCGAGACATTGTCGCTTTCTTCCCTCGCTCCGGGATGAAGCGCTTGACGCGTCCCTGTTCAGAGATGACGACGCCTTGGTTGAGTTTGATGTTGTCGAGGAGAGGCGGCTGCACAGTGCCTAGGTTGCGCACGAAGTCTAACTCGCTGGCTGGGGTCTTTTTGGTCTTGGGCGCGGTCATGGTGATGTCTTTGGTCTGGGGACGGCGGCGGGTTTTCTGAGTAGGCTCAGCAGGCGGCTCGGGGATAGCAAAGTCCACCATCTGTGAGTAGGCCGGCATCTTCTCCGCCTTCGGCGGGTTGACCAGGAGAATCGACCCTGCGTAGTCGTAGGTGAACTCCCTGTTCTTCAAGTCACTGGCCATCTTCTGCACTCTGCGCAGCATTTCCTCCTCCTCTTCCTTCATCTTCCTCTGTCTCTGGTCTTCTTCCTGGCGCCTCTTTAGCTCCTTTTCCTTCTCTACTCGCAAGCGGTCTTCTTCCGGGTTGGGCAATTCCTGCGGCAAGTCGAGAGCGAAGGGCTTCATGACCTCTTCAACAGCAGGCATGCCGTTCGAACCGATTGAGATTTGAACACTTTTTTGAGGTTTGAAGGTGGGCCGAGTAACGGCTGAGCGGATGCTGCGGGCATCTGGCTGCGTGGCGCTTTGGTCTACAGCCGCGATCTTGATCTTGCGCTTGATGGGGACTGTTCCGCGGGCCCAGGAGTCGATGAGGGGGCGGGGCAGCTCGGGGGCGGCGGTCCAGACTGAGGCTTCTCCTTGGTCTTGGCGATGGAAGTGGGTCTCCAGCGTGTCTGCGAGGAAAGCAGAAAAGAAGTTGACAGTAAAAGGCACGACCTTCTCGTCCAAGTACCGCTCATACAGCATGTCCGCGCCCAACTCCACCAAGGTGTGGACTAACTGCGTAGCCGCGATCTCAGCAGAACCCAAGTCCATTAGTCTACCTGCATGGCGGCTTCGTGTTTGTCCAGGATGTGCTGCTTGACGTCCAGCCGCTTGATAGGGTCTGCGCCAGCACAGAGTTCGCAGCGGTAGAGGATCTGGTTCTTGTCCCCGCGACTTTGGCCAGGCACGAGGCGGAAGAAGAAAGTCGCGTTGGTGGCTTTGTTCTCCACACTCAAGCGGTTTGGGTATGTGCTGGATGCGCCGTCATACAGAGAGGCGGACTGGTCCACAGGCTTGCCCTGCGCTGCGTCGTAGACGTTTTTGAGGCGGAAGATGAACTCTGCGGCTTCCTTGTTGGAGTACCCGAACTCAGTCGCCAGTGCGAAGGCGTCTTTGAAGACCAGCAGGAAGGTCTCCAGGTCGTACCCCATGGACTCGAGTTGCTGGCACTTCGACTGGTCGTGGTTGAACACGTAGCTCAGGTTCATTATAAACGCGCTGGGTGTAATGGCTGGCAGTGGACTGTTCTCCGAGCGCCCTCAGCTCTTCATGTATACAGGCCGCACTGCCTCCCTGCCTTCCCTGCGCCACACGCCACCTCTAGCCCCTCCAGCTCGTCCTACTCGCAAGCCCAGTCGACAGCAAGTCTACCCCACTCCTCTCCCCTTCCTCAAACCTCGGCCTCAGACTCCTGCCCAGGGCGTGGTCTACTGGACTTCTGTGGTTGGCTTCCGCAATGGGGAGGAGAAGCATGAAAATCAAGACGCTTTCTTTCACATGTGCGAAGAGGATTGCAGATTGATAGGAGTGTGCGATGGACATGGAGTCCATGGCAAAAGTGTGGCTGCCTGCCTCAGCAGTAAACTCTCCGCTCTGTTTTATTCCTATTCGAAGGCAGGCAACAGTGCCGAAAGCGCACTCTGTCAGGCCTACCATGAGACGAATCGCCAGCTTGGACTATCTGGGCTGGACTGCAGGAAGTCAGGTAGCACGTGCACAGCTGTGGTCCTCCAAGGCAAATCTTTGATTTGCAGCAATGTGGGTAACTCTCGGGCTGTGCTGGGAAGATGCAGTCATGGAGTGTGGTCAGTATTTCAACTGTCGTGGGACCACACTCCAGAAGACCCTGAGGAAAGAGCCAGGATACAAGCAGCAGGAGGGGAAGTAGTGGTCTCCAAGACCTGCAACGCAGGGCCAATGCGTGTGTATATGAAGGGTCGTGTCTTTCCAGGCCTGGCCATGACTCGGGCATTAGGCGACTGGGAAGCCGCACCTGCTGGCATCATCTGTACTCCAGACCTAGAGGCAGTGCAACTAACCCCGCGAGACCGGTTCCTGCTGCTTGCAACGGACGGCCTCTGGGCAGTGATGTCCAGCTTCGAGGCAGTGCACAGAGTAGCAGTCGGCCTGAGTCAGCCTGAACTGTTGTGTGGCCTGCTTGTGGCGGAGGCTCAAAGACGGTGGAGACTGCGAGGGTCCCTGGTAGACGACATCACAGTAGTAATCGCTTGCCTTCGCCCATAGGAATATGGATGAGCCTTTCTACGACGTGATCTTCAAGCAAGCCTTAGTCATCGATAACGGCTCCGGTCTGATGAAAGCCGGCCTGGCTGGCGAAGACCGTCCTTCTCTGATCTTTCCTTCTTACGTAGGTCGCCCGAAGCACCGCAAGATCCTCCCAGGCAACATGCACGAGCCCGACTGCTACATCGGTCAGGACGCCGAGCAGAACCGAGGACTGCTGAGGCTCAAGTACCCGCTGGTGCACGGAGTGGTCGAGAACTGGACAGACATGGAGAACATCTGGCGGTACATTTATACGAAGTTGGGAGTGCAGACTCAGGACCACCCTGTGCTGCTCACAGAACCCCCATTGAACCCTTACCCGAATCGCGAAAAAGCAGCGGAAATCCTGTTCGAGACTTTCTCTGTGCCTGGAGTGTTCATCTCAGTGCAGGCTGTGCTGAGTCTCTACGCCTCTGCAGCCACCACGGGCGTTGTGCTTGACTGTGGGGACGGAGTGACTCACTGTGTGCCGATTTATGACGGCTTCGCTTTGTCTCATGCAGTGACTCGCATTGATTTGGCTGGGAGGGACATCACTGACCATATGATGCTGTTGCTGCGGAGGGCGGGCTATCCCTTCCACACTTCTGCAGAGTTCGAACTCGTGCGGCAGATAAAGGAGAAAAACTGCTATGTAGCAGCCGTCTACAGCAAGGAGGAGCAGTTCCAGGAGGACCAGACTAAGAACCTCACGACCAATTACCTCCTACCAGATGGCCGCGCAATCAACATCGGCGCTGAGAAATACAGGGCTCCGGAGATACTGTTCTACCCTGAAAAGGTGGGTCTGGAATGCCCTGGAGTAGTGGACGTGCTGCTGCAGTCAATTCAGAAGGCGGACATAGACCTGCGGAGGACCCTGTATAACTCAGTGTACCTGGCCGGAGGCACTTCCATGATGCCTGGCTTTCCCGAAAGACTAATGAGTGACATGCGGCGTCTGAGTCCGAAGGAAATGAAGATCAAAATCACAGCGCCTCCCGACCGCAAGGTGTCCTGCTGGCTGGGCGGCTCAATCCTCTCCTCCCTGGCAGCCTTCAAGAACATGTGGATTAAGAAGCAGGAGTACGAGGAGGAGGGCAAGCGCATCTTGCACTCCCGCAGCACCTTTAGCTAGCACTCTTCAGAGCCGCAGGTTAATAAAACGTTCATCCTCAATGAAAGGGAGAAGGCGGGAAAGGGGCGTGGTTCTCAGCTTATGAATCTTTGGTGCTGTCGGGCGCAGCAGTGCTCACCATGCGTCTCGCTTCCCGCTTCCTGTCCAAGCCTAGCTAGCACTAATAGATGGAGATCCCCGGAGCTTCCAAGCGGGCCGTGCACATGACCAAGCCGCTGCACCTGCTCTTCAACTTCCTCAAGAGCGAAAGCGTGGTGCAGATCTGGCTGTACGAGAATACAGACATCCGCTTCGAAGGCCGCATTATTGGCTTCGACGAGTACATGAACTTGGTACTTGACAATGCTGTCGAGCTCTCCGCCAAGCGCCAGACCCGCAGACCTCTGGGCCGCATCCTCCTCAAAGGCGACAACCTTGCTCTCGTCCGCAACGCGTAAGTCTTACACAGTGGCTACTAGGAATAGGACTATGCCACAGCCTTAGGACCAACAAAGACCTCCAGTCGCTGTAGCTGTTGTGAGTGCCAGCGCAGGGCAGACCGCACTTCGCGGATATCGGAGTTGAGGGTCTTGAGTTCCTTGGTGAGTCGCTGGGACACTGCGAGTTCGTGCTGGATGGCGGACTGCAGACGCTGCAGGCTGTCTTGCAGGTCACTGCTCACTTCACTGCGGAGGGCCTCCAGCTCCAGTTCATAGGTTGTAGAGAAAGCTTGTAGGCCGCTTTTCAGTTCGACTAGGTCGACCTTGGCTGGGGTCAGGCCAGCTTTGGTGTGGGCGGCAGTTCCCTGTAGCGCCGTCCACTGCTTCATCAGTGGCTCTGGACTTGCATGTCTAGACCCTGTCACCACCATCGCCCCGTACAGCGACTGCACTGACTGCGACACGCCTCTCCCTTTCGGCCCTTTGAGACTTCCACTTCTCCGCATTTATACTAGTCACTAGCTTCTACTCCCTATACGCTTCAACTTCTGCTGACTTTCCTTCTCGATAGTCTTCAAGTCCTCCCTGATCTGCTTCACTCCGCTAAGGAACTGGTCCAGTCCAGCGTACAGCTGCTGCACATCAGTCTCGTACCCGTCCTTCCTATTCCTGAGTTCGCTGTCAATGTCTTGGGAAGTCCCTGGCAGCTGGTCGAAGTTGACCAGAGGCACGGACTCATTGGCTCGAACTGGCTGGTGACGGAAGGTGGCAGTGGGGTGGAAGTTGGGAGAGGCTCGGAGAGGAGGGTCGGGACGACGAGCTTTGGGAGTGAGGTGGGACTTGAAAGGCAGGTTTTCCTTGCTGTGGGCCAGGGAGAGCGGGGCAGGCTTGAGAGGAGTATAGAACGGAGGGTCCAGCAGCTTGGGAGCAGGGAGTTCGCAGCGGAGATAACTGTCCAGCGTGTCCAAGTCGCCTTCCTCCTGCACACCACTGCTATTCAAATCCCTGCACGTGTCTTCCTCCGTCCACACCCCGCACTTGCTCAGCTCCTCAATTTCCACCACATTCCAAGGGTACGCGAAGTTCCTCCTCACTGCCTGCTTCTCCACCGCTTCTCGCCACCTCGCTTCAAACTCTTCCGCTTCCATTTTCGATAGATACAGTCGAGCAAGAGAGGCTAATTAGGCACGATTGGGTGAGCGTCGCGGACTGACTGCAGGAAAGGCCCCAGGTGACGCAGCACTTCGGTCTCCAAGTGTTCAGTCTCCACAGGCTTGGGGATGCGCTGGAGACGGCGGCGGGCGGGCGAATGGTAGAAAACGCTCCTTTCTAGGAGAGAAGTGGGCGGCTCTGCTAGTGAGTGGAACAGCAGAATTGGACACAAGATGGGGTCTAGCTTCTCCATGACTTTCAGCGCAGTTCGCAGTACGTCTGCTCCACTCCTGGCGAGACTCACCACCAAGCCGCCGATATCTGGGTACTTGCTGCACAGCCGCAGTGAGTCCCCTGCCTCATCGTCATTTGCATATATCACTACTTGCTCCCTGGACTGGCGAGTGCAGGATTGCACGAACCAAAGCACACTTTCGAAGTCCATGAGAGACCCTTTGCGGGGGGTTTCAGTCCAAAAGGCCATTAAATTGCAGCAGAGAGCCTTGGAGAAAGATCCAGCGAAGCCGCGCACGTCCGCCGTGAGGGCTTTAATTGACGCCCCGCTCATCATGATCGTAAACCCGTGCTTTACGTTGAAGAACCTGACTGGAATCAGCTGTCCATGGGGAGTCGTTACAGACAAGTGCCCCACTGGCTTCTCCAGCTGAGGCAGCGTTTCCTCACACACTCCTGAGCAGCGACACCCCATTATGTAGGCAAACAGGGTTACATAGGAGAAAGCTACTTAGACCTGGAGTGAAGGTGGCTTTGTTCGTGTCTCAGACGAGCCACAGTCCTCACCAGTTCCACATTTTGCCCTATCAGCAAGCTCAGCTGCTCGTCTCTCCTTCGGTCCCGCGCTGCCATTTCCCCCATCACTTCTTTGTGTAGCTGCATCATTTCCGTGAACCGCCCGCACAAACTTGTCTGCAGCAGGGAGATCAGACTCACAGGCACCAGAGAGGAGTCGTCTAGTTGGGAGACTTGGGAAAGGTCGGGACTGGCATGGCGGCGAGGGGGGGAACTGGTGGGAAAGACGGGAGTTTCGTGCTGTTGAGGGAGGGCAGGGACTTGTGAACTGTTGGGGGTGGGGCCACCGTTCCTGGGCAAAGGTGCGAAGCTGGGGTGCGCAGCACTTCGAGGGGAAGCTTCCGGCTTATTGCTTTCTTGTTCGTGGTTAACTTGGAAGGTCAGTTTGGCGCCGGCTTTGTCAGGCAGAGTCCTGGGCGATTGCTGGGGTTCTCGTTTGAAGCAGAGGTCAGCTGGAGCATCAGAGTTCGCGAGCTGAGTGATTTGGAAGCGCCCACGGTGCGCCATTCCTATAATGAATGTGGTAACTAATTACCTACGCAGCTTGGTCCTCGAGCCCACTCATTCTATTAGAGTCGCTGGACAGCTCGCAAATCGCTCCATCAGGCATGCGAACAAAGTGGCGGTAGAGCTGCTTCTTGCCTCCCTCCTGCTCCGTGTAAATCGCCACGTGGGAAAGCACTTGCGTCCTTTGCTCGTTGTTCACATCACTGAGTTGGTACTCCCCCACTACAATGCGTCTCGAGTGGCCCTGCGCATTGGTGAATTGATGAGCCTTCGCACAGACCCACTCCAAGTACCCTTCCGACACTTCACTGTCCATCGGCACGAAGAACTTCGTCTCAGGGGCTGTCAGACGAGTGTACACGTCCAGCATCCGCCCTCCTAGGTGGATGTAGAGGAGGTAGATGTAGAGCAGGAACATGGCCACGCCTGATAGGAACAGATACAGCATGGCGGAAATCACTCCCCCCATGGCTGGACGACTCACAGTCCGCTCGAAGTAGCGGTACAGTTTGAAGCTATCCCCTTCCCAGTCGTCACTAATGTAGCCGAAACACAGACTTTCAATGAGTACGAACAGCCAGTCGAAGCAAGCAATGAGTCCAAATGCCATAGTGAGTCTGTAGGCGATCTTAGGGTACCAGTGGAGCAGTCTGTGCATCAGCCAGGCAGCTCCACTCAGCAGTATAAACAGAAGGATGAGTGCTGAAGGACCAATTGCTGTCACTCCGAACTCCACTCCAAAGGACGTATCGGACGCATACCGGAAATGCAGCGTGGCGTACAAAGCTTTGAAGTCCACCACTTCCACACCTATCGCCAGTATATACAGCCACTGCGCCACGTAGTGAAAGAACCTGCCAACCCAGCACACCAGCCCCAGGATGCTCAGCGTCAGGTACATATCCGCCCTCCGCAGTGTGCGGAAGCCTAGGTCCGACAGGAGTTCTGACATCATGTAAAGGAACTTCTTGTAGTTGCTAGATCTGGACTTCAGTCCATCAGGGGAAGTCACTGAAGCCCGGTATTCGTCGAATTGGTCAGGGGTGCGGAGTTCAGGGTAGAGAGCAGGCTCTTGTCCTTCTGGCTTAGGAGCTGCTGCTAGTGTCAACTGCCTGACAGCCACGTTTTCAGGCCGACTGATCTGGAAGTACAGGTTGCCGATCCACTTGTCCAGGTCTTTGCAGTAGAGTGCCTCTAGGTCTCGGTACTTGTCCCAGTTCGTGTTCATTTCTCCGCGGATCATGGTGATTTTGAACTTGCCTTCGATGGGAGTGAAGTCACTGTTGCAGATAGGGAAGAAGGCATGCGCCATGACCTTATCCGCCACTCCTCCAGTAGCAAGGAGGAAGAGTTCGAAGGACAGCACCATATTGGGCCGCAGTTCCCCCAGACTAGGAATGCGGAAAGTCAGACTTTGCTCCAGCTTCAACGACTGCTGATAGTACCGGCCTCCATGTCTCTTGGGCACAGTGATACGCTGTTCCTTGGAGTACTCCAGTGGGTTGCCGCCTAGACGGTCCCAGATAGAGACGAACAGCACGTAATAGCCGCAGGGCAGTTTGTCCTTCACACAGCGCACCACTTCGAAGCGTAGTTCCAAGGCATGTTGGCGGTTCCAGGTGGACTCGGACTTCAGGTACTTGGTGGACTTGTCCTTAAGTGCACCCATATGCTCTTTGACTTCATGTCTCCGCTCCCTGATCACGCTCTGCAGCTGGCTGATAGCAGCGTCGAAAGTCTTGTCTATCAGCTTCTCCCGCTCCTTCGTTTCCTTCCCTGCTGTCTTCACCCTCGCCTTCAGCTTCTTCCGCTTCAACTTGAAGTCCTCCTTCAGATTCCACTTCCCTTCCTTCTCCAGCGCCCATACATCCCACAGTCTGTCTCGTCTGTCCAGCCACTCCCTGTCTTCTCCCTTCATCGCCTCCGCCCGCTTGTCAAGGGAAAGCGCATCGAGTTCATCCGTGTCCACCTCAGCTACTGTGAGAGTGTGGTCGCGGATGAGGGATTGGAACTCAGTTTCGTAGTTGAAACTGACATCAGGGACCTGGCGAGACTGAGGGTCCAGAGGGTGACCGGGCACGGAGTCTGAAGGGACAGCGAAGGGGTCTTGGAAGACTGCCTGGGCTGCTGAGAAGACTGGAGGGTCGGGGGGCAGGTTCATACTGAGCAGTGAGGCTGTGTCTTGCCGGACAAGCATTTTTAGCTACTCTGGTTACACTCAATATTCTCTGCAGAAAGACTTACACGCTTCTCCGGCTCCGAACCTGAAGCCTTCCCTGTCGAAGTACTGCATTGCCCAGCAGTCCTCGAAACTCAGGCTGCGCAGCCAGATGAACACCAGTAGGGAGATGAGCAGCCAGAGGGTAACTGAGAGGAAGCGAAAGCAGATGTGAGGGTTGTCCAGAGGGGAGTCGGCTGGTAGGAAGGCGTAGGTCAGTAGAAAGCCTGAAATGAAGGCAGTGAGCGTGGCTAGGGCACTTGTATGGGGCCATAGAGCTGTGGTCCACACCACTGCCACACCTACAGCATATCTGCCTGCCTCGCCTAGGCTGACGTCCCCCTTCGCCCTCACTATCCAGGCCAGTTGGCTGCCCAGCATGCCTAGTACTGTGCTCGTAGCGCCCACCACCACTTCATACCGCAGACTCGCCATCGCCACCGCATTCGCCTGCACTCCTCCCAAAGCCAACACAAGGACAAACAGAGGAGACCCAAGAGCTGCCTCCAGCGCAAACCCCAACTGCATCTGACACAGCCACTGCACCTGTCTAGGACTCACAAGCAGTTGCGGAAAGGCAGAACTGAGGAAGCAGGGCAGCAGGAGTCTGTGCAGGTGCGAGCGGTGGACTACCGCAGAGGCGAACCCAGCGCCCAGGTCGTAGAGAGAACAGTGGTCAGGCCCCCAGGCCGTCATTCCCCAGCACAGGGAGCAGAAGAAGCCCAGTAACTGCAGTGCCTGAGTTGCTCTTACACATATAGCGAAGGTAGCTGAGAGGGGTCGGTAGTCTGGCAGCAGGTGACTTAAGCCTTTTAGCCCTTCCATTGCCTTGGTAGTGTATATCTGCAGTCTTTGCATCTCAGTGACCTTGTGCACAAGTCGGGTTCATATAGGAGTGCTGAATAATTTCTAATGCAAATCGGAGCAGACCCAGACTCCACTATCGATCACATCAAAGACCCCTCCTTTCCCGACTCTCCGAGACTCCTCTCAGTCCCGTCTGCTTCTGCTGTCTCCACCCCTCATACAGTCTGTTCCTGCATTGGCCTGCTTTGCTCGTGGTGCTGCCGCTTTTCCTCCCCTACAGTCCCGAGTGCCTTCTACCTACCCCCTCAGTCTTACACTAGCTACGGGAAGAAAACGCTCATACTGGACCTAGACGAGACTTTGGTGCATAGCAGTTTCCAAGGCACCTTCGAGCCGGATTTAGTGCTTCCGGTGAAAGTAAATGGAGCGGTTTATAGCCTGTTTGTAAGGGAAAGGCCGGGAGCGAGGGCGTTTCTCAGGGTGATGCAGGCGAACTACGAGTTGGTAGTGTTCTCAGCCTCTACTTCCGAATATGCCAATCGGGTGATAGACTGGTTGGACGAGGATGGCATGATTGAAGGGCGTTTGTTTCGCGAGCACTGCGATGCCACTGCTGAAGGGTACATAAAAAACCTCAGTCGACTAGGACGTGACCTACGCCACGTCATTCTCTTAGACGTACCTGTCACTCAGAACTCGCGGATTTCTGCTTTATACCAGCCTGACAACTTGGTGCAGATTTCCAGCTACCGTGCATTCGACGACTCCGAGTTAGAACTGCTGTACCCGCTCTTCCAATCACTCATTGACGTGGAAGACGTGAGGCCGCTTATCAAGGCCCAGCGCAAGTCCATATCTCAGCGCATGACTATTGACCTGGAGGACAATAGAGGGGATTGCAATTCTCCGAGGAACAAATTCGACTGTGCTGCCGAGTACTCAGCAAGTGAATAAGGCTAGCTTACTAACTGTCGTCGTCATCATCATCTCCCTGCAACATCCCCCTCAAAAGAAGTAGAGCTAGCAGAGGCGGCAGGACGATCGTTTGCTGTCTGGGCTCCGCTTCATACGTGATTAGCCACAGCGGGTACGACATCGCAGCCTCGTAGGTGATCCAGATGTCTGACGTGGGTGTCACCCCTTTCACACTGTGGTAGCAGGAAGACGTAGACCCTTTTTTGTTTGGTGGCCGCACTAACTTCTCATTCTGGTCCAGCTCCACATAGTCACCCACTAGCACAAGACAAAGGAACATTTGACATTGATTTGCAGGCGTGCGGGAGCAGTAGTCGTGCGAGTAGTAGGAGTTCTTGGCGTAGTAGGTGCCCTGTCCCCACAAGCCACGGCCCAAGCGACTATCCAGTCCGGAATCACTTTGGAATATTACTGCAGGATCAGTCTGGCTGGTGCCGTGAAAAAGCTGCATGATTTCCAAAGCTTTGCCCTCTACCTTGCAAAACGCTTCATGTTTATAAGCGAAGTTCGTGTAGAGTCTCCGGTTCTGCACTCTCTGAATACCCACCAGTTTGCCCTCCTGCCCCATAGTCTCGTTAAAGCGATTGGCGACTTGTTGGAATTCCTGGGAATTCGAAGCGATGTTCTGCAGTTCCATTTCGGTGGTCTGTCTCTGGTACCAGTCTGCAGGTCGGTGGAACTGAAAGGCCTGGCCCTGCTGCACTTGGGCTTGTATAGGCATTTGGTTCAACTCATCTAAGGCTTGGAAGATACTTGCTGAGTCGCCTGATAAATGAGTGTTGTCCGCTTTCAAGCCGTACTTCTGAGCGACTGCCTGCACGGTGGCCTTGGGCAGACTGGCAGGGTAGCGCACACGGTTGCCCCTGCGAGGCAGCATCTGCAAAGCCTGCTGGACATTTGCCCTCGAGCCTATGATAGCTCCGCCCTCCACTCTCACCGGTACATGGGAAGGCAGAGACATGAGACGAGCAGGGTCCACATCTGTCGGAACTGCTGCCTGGAACGTAGGAACACTGGACATAGACCTGACTACTTCTCTGGGTCCCGCCATATACACTCCGTCTGTCACCAGTCCATACTGCTGGCACGTGGCTTGCAGCTCCTGCTGCCCTGTCCCTGCGGGCACAGGCACTGAACTGTACTCCGATGTCAAGTAGTTCAAGAAGCTTTGCACTTCCGTGCTCGCGCCATATATGTGCTGTCCTGCGATGATCAGGCCGAAGTAGTTGCACAGGTAGGAGACGAGCTGCAGAGGGAAGCTGGCAGGCACATCAATGCTCAGCAAGGAAGGGAACACAGGCCCAGCGTTGCTAGCCAAGTCGGACTGAGCTTGAGAAAGGCTGTAGCGAGTGCCGATAAGCATGTCATTGCGGGTGGATAGTCCATACAACAAACACACTCTTTTCAGAGTTTCTCCGCTCACTATCTGTCCAATAGGCATTTCCTCCTCAGCCACCTTAATAGCCTGGTACAGGTTCGCGAAGTACTGCGCATCGCAAATCACATCCAGCACCGCGGCATCAGAAGTCGAGTTCAGCTTTTCCACGCGGGCCACAGGCTCATGTGCTCCATTTTGGTAGAGTCGGACGAGGGGGTTCAAATAGACGCACGAGTAGGCGTCTATAGTGATCACATTGCCTTTGAGTCTGTAAGTCTGTTCCAGTTGGTTGGCCGCAGCTGAAGGGAACTCTTGCACCTGGCCGGATTGGGGTAGGTACAGCCAGGATATCGCACAGCGGAAGTCGGTTTCGTGCGTTTTGATTTCATACTGCGGCACAGTTCCCAAGACTTGCTGGAAAATGGCGTGTAGCTGCGCATAGCCGTTGTCCACCAAGAAGTTCAGTCCACTGAGAGAGCGAATAGTGATGCTGCCTCTCTGCATGTTGGCTTGCACTTGGACAGTGGAGTAGTACCACTCGGAAGGGATCGTCTGAACCAGGCTGACTTGAGTTCCTGGGTCTCCATGACCGTAGGGACAGGTCGCACGTCTCCAGCAACTTCCGCCTTGAGGACAACTCACGGACTCCAGCATGTTCGTGTGAGACAAGGGACAAGGCAGTGCTGAGCCGTTCCCTTGGCAGCCCTGGAACCTGCAAAATACCATGTAGTAATTGACATTCTTCTTCAGCCAGTCCACCTGCCCGCGAACTTGCATATCATTCAACGTCGACATGTATGTGATCAGCCACCCGGCTCGATCTTGCAGTCCTTTATTAACAGTGTGCGACTCTGAATTCTGTCCATCAAATGGACAGAAATACTTCCCGCCCGACTGAATGTCCTGCACGCAGTAGTTGCAGTAGATGTGGTAACAGGAGAGTTGCACCAGGTAGTGACTAGACGTGCGTGCGTCTTGGAAGCAGATGGCGCACTTGGGCATGTAGTGGGACAGGTCGGTGGCAGCCATACTATCTACTATCTAACACCAAGCAATCAGCTGGCTAGGTCTTTCTAGTAGATCTGGCTTGGTAGTGCCGGGGAAATATGCTTTTCTGCCGGAACTTAGAAATGTAGAGTGGTCGTACAGGGCTGGCCGGGGTGATGGCTTTAGTAGAAATGAAGGTCTAAGCTTAGACTCACTCCCGCGCAGTCTACATATTTTCCAACGCACAAACGGTTTGATGCATCGGAAAACCAGCTATTTTGCTTATCCCATGCTATAGGGAGCAGTTGCTTCAGAATAGGCTCATCTACTAGTCCCGCAGTTCTTTCTCTCTTCAGCTACGAGTGCAGTCCCTTGCCTGCAACTCCTAGCACGGAGTCCATCCTATCTAATGGAAGCACGGTTCTACTGCGACCTGTGTGTGGACCCAGCGACCAGCTTCTGCTTCTGCCGCAGCACCAAAACCAAGCTGTGCGAGGGCTGTTTCAGCAAGCACTCCGCCAAACTGCCCAGCTCCACCCACTCCCGCTTCCCCCTCGCAGCCTTCAAGTTCGTGGAGAGTCTCTCCGACCTTGAGACCTTCAAAGCCCGCGGGGAGACTGTTTCCAAGCTCGCCTCTCACCTAGACCTCACCGAATCTCGTCTACTGCAGTGTCTGGACCAGGCCCAAACCGCCATCGACGAGGAAGAAGTGCAACTACTGACCCAAGTCAAACTGCGCATGCAGGCAGCTCGCCAGTTAGTAACTGATACAGGGAAGAAGTTCGCAGTGGAGATCAGAGCTCTGAAGGACCAGATCCAGCAGACAGCCAATGTGAAGGACCTGGACAAGCAACAGCTAGCGCAGGCCTTGGTCAAAGACGTAGAGAAGGGAGTGCGCTGGCTGGAGGGACTCAAGGTCCAGATGGAGTTCCGGGACCAGGCGCTAATGGACTCCGAATTTGAGCTCTACCACCTGAGTATGGAGTCAGTGCTGGAGTGCCTGAGTCACAGCATTCACGAGGAGCCTGAGGAAGTGAAGAGTGCTTCGTCCCGTCTCTACACCTTCAACCCCTACACTCCGGCTTTGGGCATATTCAGTCCCGTGGAGCAGTCCATCTGCCTGCATAACATCAACTCGGAGTTCGAGCTGTTCGACTTGTCTTCCTGGGTGTACCTCACCTCAGGACAGCTCCTGATTGCAGGCGGGTACAGTGAAAAGTAAGCTTCACCCAGGCGTGGCAGGTGCACTCGCAGCGTCTACCTCCTGGACCCCTACGAAGCTTCCATTCAAAAGCTGCCGCCCATGCGGCTGAATCGCCGGCGTCCCGGACTCGTGGAGCACCAAGGCAGTGTGTATGTGTTCGGAGGCTATCGAGAGGACTATATGAAGGAAAGCGAACGGATCAGTTTGGACCAAAAGACGTGGAGTGATGTGGAGGACATGATCATCGGCCGGTCAGGAGTGACGCCAGTGGTGTTAGAGGACAAGGCGTACTTGGCAGGGGACGGCAGCTCACTAGTGGAGGAGTACGACTTCAGTACAGACTCCTACCACCTCCTGAGCTTCAAACTGCCCTTCAATTCCTGGGTCACCGCCTTCTCCCTCGCCTCCACACTCTACTTCCTGCAGCGCAACGTACTGGTGCAGGCCCGCAAAGGCGCTTCCGGCCTGGAAAAGGCCAACCAGAAGACACTGGACTCCAAGAACTGGTGGTACTGCCAGGCCAGTCCTGTGACCTACCTGGGGAAAGTGTACTTCCCGCGCTACAATGAAATCTGGCAGTTCGACCCCGAGTCCCTCTCCCTAGTTAAAGTCAACGAGTTCTCCTAGTCCATATAATGCACGTGCGGAAGTCTTTGGACAAGATCAAAGACGGCATCATATCCAAGCTGATTCGCTACCTGGAAACCTCTGTTCCCCCACAGGCCGCGAGCAAGCTGTATGTGGAAGCCTACGCGGAGGTCATCATTATCTCTGACAAGCTGAACCAGCCCAAAGAAGCGTACACGATGTATGTGCAGACTTTGAGGGAGAGACTGGAGGAGGAGAGGAGGCGGCAGGCAGAGGGGGTAGGGGAGGCGCTGCTGGGCACGTTCTTGCGGAGTTGGGAGAACTACAAGATCTTGGTGTTTTGGATGTACAAAGTGTTTTTGTACCTCGACAAGTACTACATCAAAAACCAAAAGAAAGACCACTCGTCCGCTGTCAACTACCTGGCTCATGAAGGCTTGCTGCAGTTCCAGAGGGAACTCTTCCTGCCCCTCGCCTGCCGTCTCAAGCAGACCATATTGGCGCTAATCGAGCGGGATAGAGAGGGAGAAGACTTGGATATGGACGAGGTGAAATACGTGCTAATGTCCTTCGTGCAAGTCGGCCTGCAAGACGTCGAAATCGTGAAAGTGCGCGACGAGTTGCGCGCAGCGGACGCAATTCTCTGGAAAGGCGCAACCAACTACTCCCACTACGAAGCTCAATTCGAGGGCGACTTTCTCGAGGAAACTCAGCGGTATTACAAAGCCAAAACAAAGGCATGGATAGCGGAAATGACCTGTCCTGAGTACCTTTCCAAAGCCTATCAGACACTGGAAGAGGAGAGCAAGCGGGCAGATAAATATTTGGACCCGAAGACGAGACCGTTGTTACTGGAGACGGTGGAGAGGGAAATAATAGCGGAGCATGCCGCTACGCTGGTGGAAATGCCTGAAACTGGCGCTTTGGAACTGCTTAGGAATGATAGGAAGCCAGATCTGCAGCTGCTGTTCAAAGTCTTCAAGAGAGTGGAGACTTCCTTGAGCCACATCACCTCCAAGCTTTCCGCCTACATCGAGTCCCGCGGCCGTGCTCTAGTCGAAGACTCCGAGCTGCAAGCTGACTCCTTCCTCTTCACCAAGGCTCTGCTCGAGCTCAAAGCCGACATCGACCAACTGCTGGAGACCTGCTTCGAGAGCCACAGCAAGTTCCAAAGGTGCAGAGACCTGGCCTTCCAAAGCTTCCTCAACCTTAACAAAAGTTCAGCAGTACATGTATCCGCGTATATTGACGAATTAATGCGGAAAGAGTTCCGGGGACTGCAAGAAAGCGAAGTCGAGTCTCGTCTAACCGCCGCTATCAGCATCGTAGTGTGTCTCTCCGACCGAGACGTGTTCATCACCCACTACACCCACCTCCTCTCTCTGCGCCTTCTGAATGACAAAAGCGTGAGCGACGAAGCCGAGCAAATAATGATAAAGAAGCTGTCTCTGGAGTGTGGGCATTCTATGGTCCGCAGGATTATCAGCATGTTTCAGGACATACACCTGTCGAGACAGCTGAATGCGGAGTACCAGAAACTCACGAACTCTGCGCTGCTCACTGTGCAGGTGCTGAAGACTGGCTGCTGGCCGCAGCAGAAGAAGCTGGAGTGTCCGATTCCGGAGGAAATGAGGAGTTGCACCCGCAGCTTCGAAGAGTACTATGTCTCCAAGCACTCTGGTCGCAGTCTCCGCTGGCTAATGGGCTACGGCCAAATGGAAATCTCCACTCTCTTCACCTCCCGGCGGTACATCCTAGTAGTGAGTCCCCCACAAGCCTACATCCTGCTCCTCTTCAACTCATCGTCTGCCCTCACCTTGCAGCAACTCTTGCAAACTACACGGCTGTCTGTGTCTGCACTCACTTCGCACCTTTTCAAGCTGTTCAACCCGAAACATCGAGTGCTGCTCAAGCAAAGCAAGGGCAAGGTCGTCTCTGAGAGTGACACTATCACTGTCAATGGAAACTTTTCCTCCCCTACAGTGAGAATTGGACTGATTCCCAGTGTGAAGATCGACAAGCCGGAGGAAAAGGCGAAGGAAGACACTGAAGTGACAAATGCTCGCAAGTTTGTGCTGGAGTCAGTGCTAGTGCGCATTCTGAAGAGTCGCAAAACCATCCACCACAGTGACCTAATAGCAGAAGTGACCCGCCAAGTGCTGTCCTTCAAAGCCCAGCCCAGCCAAATCAAGCTGGAAATCGAAAGTTTGATCCAGCGGGAATACATAGCCAGGACGGAGCAGGACCCGAGTGTCTACATCTACTTGCCGTAGGGCTAAGTTAGTTCTTATATGGAAGCACTGATTTCCTTAGGAAATTGGGAGTGTTTGGGGGGTTTATAGGGAGAAATACTCCCGATTGAGGTAATAATTGGACTTTTCTCAGCTAAAAGTAGCAAAATTCGGGTCTTTTGCATTCTTTGCCTATCTCGCGGGCTTTGCGCTGTATCAAGCGCACTGCGGTCAATATTTCTTAATGGAACCCGAAGACTTCGCCTCAGAACCCGAAGAACCGGAAGACTGCGCAGTCCCCAACGAAGCGGACAAGGCCCATGCCGAGCCACCCAGAGTGTTCCAGTGCAGCTGCGGAAAGACCTATCTGTCCTACTCCGCCCTGTACTCCCATAACAAGCAGAAGCACGGCGGAGAGCCCACTAACTTGCCCTCTGGCAGAGGGGGGAGGAAGCGTGGCAGACCTCCGAAGAATGGAGACCCGGCTCGGTCGCGTCCTAAGCCGCCTGACCCCAAAAACCCTCCAAATATAGACCAAGAAGACGACACCTACTTCCGCAACCACAGTCTAATGGGCGGGCCCGTGGACCCCAGACTGAGTCTCACTCCCGACTCGCCCTTATACAGTCAGGTGGAAAGCCTAATGCAGAACAACGAAGGCAGGAGTGAGGACACTGCTACCTGCAACGAGGCCTTCGCCGCCTACTTGATTGCCATGGCGCGAAGACTGTCGATAGAAGGACAGGCCCAAGTCACGGAGTTCATTGAAACGCTGAGAGACTGCTTGAACCGGAAGGGTGTGGAACAGGGCGAAGGGGAAGATTGTAGTGAAATGAGCAGTCCTCAGTCTTTGCCAGAACTATCGAACTACTTCGTGACTGACTACTTCGAGGCCTATCCAAGCAACTTGGAGCGAAGCACTGCAATTGACCTGATGCTGCACTTCTGCAGGTGGCTGTTCGTGCACCGCTACAGCAACTTGAAGTTGAGTCTGTGCGACAAGGACTAACTAGCTAGGCGCTTGGAACAGCTCTGCCACCAAATACCTCAGGTCCAGCACTGAGACTTCCCCTCTCCCAGCCGCCTCCACCGCTGTCTCCACATCTATTCGCCCTTTTTCCCCCGCACAAATGACCTCCCTCTCCCCCACCAAGCACACACACAGTGCACTCCAAATCCGCTTCACCGTCTCCGTCATTCTGCTCGCAGACAGACGCATCCTCAGCGCTTCCATCATGTAGTCCACAGTCAAGTGGTACAGAGATGATATACTGGTGTACTGCATGTCACTTACAGTCAGCAGGTACGCCAGTAGGTCGGAAAGCTGGGACCGCTGGGAAATTGCGAGGGAGTAGAAGGAGACGAAGTCCGACCAGGGCAAAAGAACACCATTGAAAGCGGAATTTAGCCCTTTCAAAGCCTCCTTCTCCACCCGGTAGTGCCCACACAGCACGTCCGCTCGCACCCCCTCGCCCCCGGCTGCCAGCACCACAAACTCCTCCACCAGCTTCGCAAACTCCTTCTCCGTGAGTGAATACCTCGCACAAAAGCTCGCCACATCCAACTGCTTCAGCAGAGAATCACTCAGCTTTAGCAGAGTTCGCTTCCCCTTCACTTCCGCTTTAAAGCCTTGAGAGGATCCAGTGAGGGAAATGGCACGTGGGAGGGTTCTGCTGGAGTGGGAGGTGGTCAGGGTGGGGATAGGACTGGGGTGCGGACGGCGGAAGCCTGCATTTCCCTCTATCAGTTTCCCTCCGTTTAAATGCGTGAATTCCGCCTTTTCCTTCGGTGCACTCAGTAAAGACGGTCTGGCAGTCACCACCATTCCACTATGCTCCACTACTCGTGCAGACCACAAATACGCACTTCGCACAATAGACTTAGGCTTCTTCAGTGCTTCTCTTAGCACTACGTCTGCCTGGAAAGGAGGCATGTCCACTCGGCCTAGGACGGCTGTGGAGACAGGCTGGGGCTGGTGGGAGGGGAAGGAGGCCTTGTGGGTGAGCTTTGTAATTGTGCTGTTTTTCTGGAAAAGGGCGGAAATAGGCAGAAAGGAGTGGGAATTGAGGAAATTGGAAGGGATTATGGAGTTGTGAACTGGGTCGAAAGCGGCTTTTTCGAGGGTTATTGCTCTGGTAGGAGAAATTACGAGTGTGCGGATGTCCAATGGACAGTCCTCTACCTTCCTTATCGGTCTTTTCACCTGCTTTAGTCCAAACACATACCTAAACGCCCCTCCACTCTCCTCACTCGGCACATACTTCAACACAGTCTGCACCATTCTCCTCTCCACCAGCTGCCGCAGTAGTCCTTCCAAGCCAGATGAGACCAGCACTGTCGACCTGTCAGGCAGGGTGTAGGGCACAGCGGAGTCGAGCAGAGGGTCGGAGCTGGAAAGGTGAGTGTTCAGGAAGATATCGTCGTGTTGGGAAATGCACTTTAGCTCGCTGAGTCGGGATTCGTTGGTGAAGAACTCGGCTGAGGACTTGTGGTGCGGTTTGCGTCTCCATAGGAGCGAGGAAGTCTGCGGCAATCGTCTTCTGGGCTGCAAAGAGGACTTCGGCCAGGCCTTATCCAGCACGAAGTCGCACTCCGCTTCTCTGGATTTAGGCTTGAACGGCTCATGAATAGGCAGAGACCTGTAGGAACGGCGGGACTGGACAGGGGCGGACTTCGGAGGGGAAGAGGGCAAGGATTCCATTCTAAACGAGACTATAGCAAGGCGCAGTGTGTGGGTTATCAGAGATAGACACAGCTCTTATATAGGTCAGTTCTCAACATAGACATAGACTATACTAATATACTCTATCATTTCCTTGTCCCTTGAAGTCTTGGGCAGAAATTTACTATTTCACAGTGGGGTTTTCACTCAGTCTCAGGTACAATAAGCTTTTGTGACGGATCTTTCTGAGCTCTTCAATGTGTCAGGGAAAACCTGTAGCATCGTCGGACGATATTAATATACAAGCAATATATAGAAAAAGATAAGGCAAATGGAGAGGATTTAAGGCTATTTTCTCTACCACTTAATTTCTGTTTGCTTCCTGACTTTCCAACTTCATGAGTGAATTCCAAATAGTCCGCGGCTTTCGTGATTGTATTGAGGAAAATGGGAGTTGCGAGGGTCTCAGGGTGCGCAAACGTTACAAATGCGGTTGGAGTGTGAGACTAGTGGGTGAATATTTCTTGAAGACTGAATGGGTATGCCACAGCAATGGAAGAAACCTGCTTGTCACTGTGAAAGTTTCAGTTCTGAGCACCCTGTATCTCTGGATTCATGGAAGTATCGAGTACTCTAAGCACTGCGGAGACTTTACTGGGAAAGCGTAATGGGTGAATGATGACAGTATCAAGGCCAGGGAGGGCTGATGACACTGTCTCTCCAGGCTTAATAGAGAGCCCTGTCTTCTGGAAAGGCTCCACACAAGCGGTTATGCAATTGCTGGGCAGGCCAAGCACAGTAAGAGTAATTTGTGTCACTCTGCTTTCTTTTGATCCTACTCCTCTACACAGTTGACCTCATCATTGAAAAGACCTATGAAGGTTATTATTTGTCTAAGGGTATTTACTATTTCTCCTGAAGTCACTTGATTTACTTCTTGAGGTCCGACACTGCACCCATTTGGTTCAATGATGGGACAGAGGGCTCCAGCCTTGTAATATGGAACTTGTAGCTGTAAAGGTGGGGTTGACCTGACGACTACCATCAGGTGAGGGTCTCTTCACACAGCTTCTTCCAGCAAGTCCAGAGCTGTCCTGGCGCTCGATTCTTTCCCTATGCTTTGAAGTGTGTGAGGCAGGGGAGCGATTCGCGCAATCAGGAGGCAAAACCGTTGGGGAAGACTTTTAGGGCAGGAGAGTAATTCCCCTACATCATAGACATTATTAGATATCGTGGATTTTCAATATACCTCGCAGAGGACATTCCACTGCCTTAAGCACAATAGGCTTTTCCCTATAGTTCGGCTAAAGAAAGATAACTGCTCCACCTGGCAAGTAGTAGGAAAGCAAGCTGGCACATGTACGAGGGAACTACATCCCGCAGGGTCTACCAAGTGTTGTACAGAGGATGATTATGCGCTTGGGAGTAGTTTGAGGAGTGGTCATAATAAAGCGAAACTTCAACTAGCAGTTTACCTGGGCTGTCAGAGAAGTGAACAGAGGGCAGTCTCTAGAGGGTTGGAAGGAAATAGAGGGCTGTTACAGCCTTGCAATATAAACTTATGGATGTTGATGTGGGTTCTGGCTGTCCTCTTTACCTCCATCAAGCCTGTCTTTATGACAGAAGCGCTTTCTATAAA
>Ga0247837_1003866_pt1 | contig 25220 bp, 17 predicted proteins | sample LaCtaG_2_FD_187115 | JGI IMG/M metagenome (GOLD analysis project Ga0247837, IMG submission 187115) | Freshwater microbial communities from meromictic Lake La Cruz, Castile-La Mancha, Spain - LaCruzMarch2015_14.5m | ecosystem: Environmental > Aquatic > Freshwater > Lake | place: Spain: Castile-La...
TGTCTCGTGAACGGATAAATGCCATATAGCCATCACGAGGAGGGCGGTTAATTATAACGTTAGCTTCTAAAAGTCGCTGACATGTTTCGTAAATATTTTCAACACCATAGGCCAAGTGCCCAAAGTTTCTACCTTCTGAATATGGTTGCTTATCCCAATTATAGGTTAATTCAAGCAAAGGACCTTTAGTTTTTTTTATATGTTTAATATCTTCAGGGGTTGCTAAAAATATTAATGTAAATCTACCTTGTTCATTTTCCATGCGGTTTACTTCTACTAAACCTAATTTATTACAATAGAAATCAAGAGATTCATCTAAATTTGATATTCTAACCATGGTATGTAAGTAGTTCATTAATATTTTTCACTAAAGGAATTAAGCTGAATTAAATACTATCACAAGATTTAAGTAAAAAATTTATAAATTAAATTGTTTATTTTCATTTTATTTTAATTTTATTTAAGAATCCGCTGCAAATTTAGATAAAATACTGTATATTAGTCAACAATTTTTTAATCCATTTAAAGAGTATAAGAGAGCCATGACTGATTTAAACCTTTATAGAAACATAGGTATCTTCGCCCACGTAGATGCTGGAAAAACCACCACTACCGAGCGTGTTCTTAAGCTTACTGGTATGATCCATAGAATGGGTGAAGTTCACGAAGGTGAATCAACTACCGATTTTATGGTTCAGGAAGCTGAGCGCGGTATTACTATTCAGTCAGCTGCAGTAAGCTGCTTCTGGAAAGGCTATCGTTTCAACATTATCGATACACCAGGACACGTTGACTTTACTGTTGAAGTATATCGTTCTCTTAAAGTGCTCGATGGCGGTATTGGGGTTTTCTGCGGCTCTGGTGGTGTTGAGCCTCAGTCAGAAACTAACTGGCGTTATGCGAATAACTCTAAAGTTTCTCGTTTGATTTTTGTTAACAAACTTGACCGAATTGGTGCCAACTTCCTTAAAGTTACTGATCAAATTAGAAAGGTATTGGGTGCGAATCCATTAATTATGACCTTGCCGATTGGTATAGAAGATGACTTTGTAGGTGTTGTAGATTTATTAACACGCAAAGCTTATGTTTGGGACGAAACTGGGCAACCAGAAAATTACACTGTTACAGATATCCCTGCTGATATGGTTGACGATGTTGAAACTTATCGTAAACAATTAATTGAAACAGCCCTTGAAATGGATGATGATTTATTAATGGCTTATATTGAAGGAGAAGAACCTGCAATAGAAGACGTTAAACGTTGCATCCGTAAAGGTACCCTTGAATTAGCTTTCTTCCCAACTTATTGCGGTTCAGCATTCAAAAATAAAGGAATGCAATTACTACTTGACGCAGTTGTTGACTATTTACCAGCTCCTCATGAAGTTAATCCACAACCTTTGACTAATGCTGAAGGTGAGCCAAATGGTCAATTCGCTATTGTTTCTCCAGATGAGCCATTCCGTGCATTAGCATTTAAAATCATGGATGACCGTTATGGTGCGTTAACCTTCGTACGTATTTATTCAGGTAAATTGAATAAAGGTGACACTATTCTTAACTCATTTACTGGTAAAACTGAACGTGTTGGCCGTATGGTTGAGATGCAGGCTAATGAACGTAATGAATTACAATCAGCTGAAGCTGGCGACATTATTGCTATTGTTGGTATGAAAAACGTTCGAACTGGTCAAACTCTTTGTGATCCTAAGCATGAGTGTACACTTGAGGCGATGGTTTTCCCTGAGCCAGTTATCTCTATTGCTGTTTCGCCAAAAGATAAAGGCTCAAATGAAAAAATGAGTATCGCTATTGGTAAAATGGTTGCAGAAGATCCAACCTTTAGAGTAGAAACTGATGTTGATTCAGGTGAAACAATTCTTCGTGGTATGGGTGAGTTACACCTTGATATTAAAGTAGATATTCTAAAGCGTACTTATGATGTTGAATTAATCGTAGGTCAGCCGCAGGTGGCTTATCGTGAAACTATAACTAAATCTATTGAAGATAGTTATACTCACAAGAAACAATCTGGTGGTTCTGGACAATATGGTAAGATTGACTATACAATCTCTCCAGGAGAGCCAAATACTGGATTCACTTTCGTAACATCTGTTGTTGGTGGTAACGTTCCTAAAGAATATTTCCCAGCAATTGAGAAGGGTTTCCGTTCAATGATGACTACCGGTACTTTAGCAGGATTCCCTGTATTAGATGTTGTAGTTAATCTATCTGATGGTGGTTTCCATCCAGTTGACTCTTCAGCAATCGCATTTGAAATCGCTGCAAAAGGCGCTTTCCGACAATCTATACCAAAAGCTGGTCCACAGTTGCTTGAGCCAATCATGAAGGTTGATGTATATAGTACTGAAGATAATGTTGGTGATGTTATCGGTGACTTAAACCGTCGTCGTGGCATGATCTCAGGTCAAGAGCCAAGTGCTACTGGTGTTCGCGTTAAAGCTGATGTTCCTCTTGCAGAAATGTTTGGTTACATAAGTACATTGCGTACGCTTACTTCAGGTCGTGGTCAGTTTTCAATGGAATTCTCTCACTATGCTCCTTGTCCAAACAATGTTGCTGAAACAGTTATTGCTAAAGAGAAAGAAAAGAAAGCTGCAGCTGCTAAGTAATATAGATAGTTAATACGTCTTTGCATATGCAAAGACGTATTTCATATATTCCATTGTAGTTATATGTAGGTTGGGCCTTGGCCCAACATATTAAAATCTAATACTAATTAGTCTTAAACATCTACCGTAATTTCTTCACATGAACTTTCCTGCCTTTTAATTTCCCATTTTGAAAATAGCGATAGGCTTTATCGATTTGATTTTGGTGAATTGCTACATATGAATTTATAGCAGAGATATTAATCTTACCAATATTATCACCAGCTAATCCTGCATCTTTTGTTAATGCTCCTAGAATATCACCAGGTCTAATTTTATCTTTGCGACCGGCACATATACATAAAGTTACCATATTAGGTAGGGGGAGAGATGTAAGATTAGAAGATAATAATTTCGCATCACTAAAAGTTAATGACTTGGATAATCCATTTTCAATGATACAAAGACGCCCGCCGTCGGCAGGTGTTGTGATATTTATAGCCAATCCCTTGCTTCCAGCTCTACCCGTTCTGCCAATACGATGAATATGTACATCATGTTCAAAGGCCACGTCATAATTAATTACCATTGGTAATTCTTTAATATCAAGACCTCGTGCAGCTACATCTGTAGCTATTAAAAAAGAACAGCTTTGATTAGCAAAACGTATCATTGCTACATCACGATCTATCTGTTCCATATCACCATTTAAGGCTGCAGCACTAAATCCTTCATGTTTTAGATTTTGAGCTAGTTGTGTGGTTTGTTCTTTAGTATTGCAAAATATAAGAGCAGAATTTGGCTTATGATGAAGTAATAATGATTTTAGTAATTGGAATTTGCTTGACGCTTGTGGCACTTCATAAAAAACTTGTTCAATATCAAGATCTGCTTGTTCTTCTTCTACCACAATCCGTTTAGGATCTCGCATAAATTGGCTAGCTAATTGTTTTATTTCTGCTGGGAATGTCGCCGAAAATAACAAAGTTTGACGTGATTGTGGGCAAAAAGCGATAACTGCTTTCATCGCTTCAAAAAAACCCATATCAAGCATTCGATCTGCTTCATCTAATACTAAAGTTTTTAGTTTATCTAGTACTAATGTTTTTTGGTCTAAATGTTTTTGAACTCTACCAGGTGTGCCTACAATAATATGTGCACTATGTCTTAGTGATTCTAACTGCGGTTTCATCGGCATGCCGCCAGATATATTAAGAATTTTAACATTAGGCATTAGTCTTGCCAGTTTTCGTAAAGATTGACTTACCTGCTCTGCTAATTCACGAGTAGGGCACAATACTAATGCTTGTACTGCAAAAATATTTACATGCAGGTGATTTAATAATGAAAGACCAAAGGCCGCTGTTTTTCCACTACCAGTTTTAGCTTGAGCTATTATGTCATCACCTACAAGCATTAAAGGCAAGCTTTGAGCCTGAATAGGTGTCATGCTTTCATAACCAAGAGTGGTTAAATTATTTAATAGAAGTGTTTTTAAACTTAAGGAAGAAAATGATTTCTCTAAAGATATCTCATCTATCTTTGCTTGATTATTACTAAATTCATTTTTTGTCATGGGGGCTATTTATAAAGTATAAGATTGAATGCGAAGGTTACCAGAAATATGATTTATATTAAATCAATAGATTGTTAAAATAAAAATTCTATAACTTGTTATGAAATTAAGTACCAATTACAATAAGCCCAATTTTTGTTCTTACGTAAGTATTTTTTATGGCTAAAGTTTATTTTTGGCGTGATCTAATAGGTCACGAAACAAAGTTTTTTCCTTATAAAGCTAAGATTCAACAGTTATTGGCTGGAGATTATTCTAGCCTATCTTTAGAAAAGCTAAAAATACCAAGTAAAACACCTATCTACAGTATTCGAATTAATAAAGAACATCGCCTGTTATTTACGACCTACCAAGGAAAATTATGCTTGCTGGATGTTGTGCTTAACCATGACTATCATAAAAGCCCTTTCTTAAGGACCCGTGGGATTCTGAATGCTTTTCTGGATAAACATCATGAGTCATTAACTAGAGCTACAACACCACCATGGGCATTAACTGAAAATGAAAAAGATGATTTTGTTAATGTTAAATCTGTATCTGGTTTAAATATAACAGCAGAAGATTCAGAATTTGCAGCTTTAGATTATTATCAAAGTCGACTGATTGAATTTAGTACGGTGCAAAATGAGCTATTATCTGTAGCACTACCATTGGTCGTATCGGGGCCTGCAGGATCTGGAAAAAGCTGTACAGCTCTATCAATTTTATCAAACCATGTACAAAGATATTTAGGTGATGATGAAGCCTTCCCTATTCTTTATATGAGTCGTTCTCGTCATTTAGTTGCTGATATCAGAAGGATATGGCAAGAGAAAAATCCTTTTGAATTTAGGGATGGGGTAGTCCTTTTTAAGACTTATGATGAGTTGCTCGATGAACAAATTCCAGAAGGATTTAGATTGGCCACACCGGAGGTTTTTCACTCATGGCACAAAGAGTATTTAGCACATAATAAAAAGTTAAGTAAAACTGCAATGGCATTTAGTTGTGTGCCACTAGAGAGCACCAAAGATCTCTGGCGTGAATTTAGAATTATTTCTGGTGGGTTTAGCAAAGAAGAATATTTGGCTTTAGGAGAAGGGCAATCTGGTGTAAGTGATAAAGGTGCGAGAGAGCTGATTTTTAAAAGTTATTGTTCATATATGGATTATTTGTCGTCGCATCATCTTATAGAATCAGAGCTATATTCACTTAAGGCTTCTCTTTATAAGTTAGTTGTTGTTGATGAAGCGCAAGACTTATCTTATGGTCAACTCTTAGGATTAAGTCAATTGGCAGGTAGAAACTCTGTATTCTTATTAGGCGAGCACCAAATCTTATTTGATGGATTATCACGCCAGGGTTATCTACAGCGCTTATTTCATCAACTTGGTATGGCTATAAATTTAAGGCAGCTACAAGCAACTTATCGTTGTTCACCGGCAGTGTTAGCTGTCGCCAACTCTTTAATTAGAGCAAAATATTGTGCAACAGGAGGAGCTGCTGATAAAGGTGAGGTTGCCGAATTAACGTCTTCTGAAGAAGCTAGTGCTAGAGAAAACCAAGCGATATGGCTTCATCCTAAAAATAAAATAGAATTATCACGGCTTAAAGAGCAGGCTAGTCATGGACAGCTTGCCGTTGTTGCATGGTCTGTTGAAGCAGTTAATGAGGCCCATGAGGCTTTGGGAACACCGCTAGTATTTACGCCTGCAGAAATTAAAGGGCTTGAATATCCAATTGTTGTATTATGGCAGCCATTATCTGGTAAAGAATGCGAGGATGCATGTGAAAAATTGCGTGAAATTCCTGCTTACACAGCTGCTTTTGCTTCAGCATCTACTGGGCACTTGCCTAAAAAAGGTCAAGGAAATACAGCCTCGCTGCCTTATTTTAATGAGCTTATTACCGCAGTGACCCGTGCACAACATACTTTAATTATTATTCAAGAATTATCTAATCATGCTGCAAGACCATTAATCAATGTGATGGCTGCGGCTATACCATCTATGTATCAAGCTCTGAATGCTAAAAGTCCTGGAGCACGCATGCCTATATCAAGTTCCTCAATTTCTAGTGAAGAAGGTTTAACTGGTTTTGGTGCGACTACTACAGGACGATGTTCTTCATATAATTACTGGGAAGCTGAAGCTGCAAAACTTATTACTGGCGGTCTTGAACGACAGGCAAAAGATATATTCTTAAGTAAACTTAAGAGAACTAAAGATGAATATGAAGCTTTTGCGGTATTGTATAGGCATGGGCTAAGCAGTGCACCATCGACTCATTTAATAATTGAAGCAGAATCTAAGTTTGAAAAAATAAGTGCGGAATCTGTTTTTTCGCCTTCAGCTCCGGCTAGCCTTATTGTTGCATCACCTATAATAAAACATAAAACTTTTATGTCAATTGAGGTTATGAAAGATACAGAAGAAAAAGAAAAAAAATTAAAAGATAATGAAAAAACTTTAACAGCTGCTAAAAAGTCAATTCTTTTAAAACTTCATATTCAGGATAACCTAGACTGTTTATCTGATCCATATGTTGTAAAATGGATGAAAGATGCTTTAAGAGTATATAGCTTAGAAGCTACAGAAAAAACACTCTTTCATTGGTTTTTCTCAACTCCGTCAGGATTCGTGCTATTTAATCGGATTTGTACTAGTAAATATTCTAAGATTCTTGAGAATATTCACCCAGAAGCATGGGGACAGACAAACGTAGATGGCCGACTTGATAATAGTTCAGCATTAGAATTTCTTTGCTCAACTGTTGAAGGACTGACAGTTATTAACTATTTAGTGATTAATTTACGGTGGGTTGTAGATAGGATACCTGCAAAAACATGGGCAAACTGCACTAGAGAAAAGATATCTCCCTTGAGTTTATTGATGCAAACAGATATTGGTATTGAATCACTTTTAGTACTTCTTTGGAATTATCCTAAATTTAGGGAGGAAATCCCTGCTAAATCCTGGTTTTTAGCTCCTATTAGCGGGCCGTACACAAATGTATCTCCTTTTTATTGGTTATGTGGATCTCCCAATTCTGATAGTAATTTACTCTTTGAGCTAATAATGGACAAGTGTCTAACTATTCCGAGTAGTTTTTGGACGCAAGAACGTCATCCAGAAATATCATTAATCTCTGCTAACCCTTTATTCATTTTAGCAGGCAATCCTGTTGGACGTGAAAAAATCCGAATACTGATGGAGAAATTTCCACATGTTATCAGAAGCATTCCACCAAGTGCATGGGCAGAAGCACAACCATTAACATCCAAAATACCCAATACTACTGCATTATATTGGTTAACTGCTAGTATTGATGCAACAAGTATATTGAGGTACTTTATTGAAAACTTCCCTGATATTATAGAAAAAATTCCAAGCATAGCATGGGGATTGGCGCCTCCTGCAACAGCTATCCTTGATCCAAATGTCTCTCCTTTGTTTTGGTTAACTGTCGATAATGAAAGTATAGAAAATCTTAGGCTTCTAATTCTAAATTGCCCAGGAGTGATAGCAGGAATTCCAAGTGATGCATGGGGATTAACACCATTAGAAACATCATCAGATCATACTATTGCTCCACCTATAAGCATGTTATCTAAATCTATTTCTGGATGCAGTATTATTAAATATTTGCTTGAAACACAGCCAGAGGTAATAACTAATATACCCGTTACCGCATGGGAGTATATTTCACCAGAAAATGGTATTCCAAATGCAATATATAGCTTATATTCTAAAAGCGATGGCATAGAGATTATTCAGTTACTAAAAGCTAAGCTCAGTGGTAATCATCCTTTAAAAAAATTGCTAATTAAATCCGAGGAAATAGAACCAGGAAAACCAACTATTTTTGCAGGGGCAGGTAATTCATTTAAATTTTTTCTGCCAGAACTTACTTCGGAAACTAGTGTGCTCACAACAGCATCAAGGGATGGGCCAGGATAATGAGTATTATCTGCGCAAAGTTAACCCAACAGCGAAGGATTTGAACCCTGAGGTTCAGGTGGGGAGCGTTCGTTACAGTTCAGGCTTTCCAAAATAAAAATGGCCTAGCACAACACTGCAACTGAATACTCTCCGATATAAAGCTTATCGGTTCAAAAATCACTGCTGTTGAGTTGCCGATATTATACAACATTTATATTTTAAGACTAGAGATAACTATCTAAAAAAGTCCTGGTTTATGGTCTTTTTACAATTCATTTTTATAAATTATCCAAAACGCCTACGTACCGTGGCCATATAATTACCCATAAGTCTTCTAATCCTTTATGGGCCTGAATTATCTGGTTGAAGCCGAGCCACGACCGTTAGGGAGTGGAGATTTTAAGAGCTCCACTCCCTAACGGTCGTGGCTCGGAGTTCTGCTAACTTGCTAAGATAATTTAACTTGTGGGTAATGATATGACCTTGGCTTGTCAACGGTATCCAGATAACCCCTAGGTGGTGCAGACAAGCCACGCCACCTAGGGGTTATATAGCAATTGTCAACACATCCTAACTTAACAGGACTTTTAATGACATCATAAATTCACGTAGATTTAAGCTTATGGAGCTAAACCTGTTGAAGCTTGATAAATTGGATTATCAAGCTCATTGCGTGCTGCATGAGTATATCCTGAGATAAAAGTTGCTAGAGTTCTAGTAAATAATGAAACGACTGAGGTAACAACATTAGCAATATTTAAAAGCAAATTATTAAACTCAAAAGCTACTCCAAATAAAACAGGTAAAGATAAATTTCTGTCAATGAATAGAGACGCGGTAAATAAAATACCACCTTCTATAATTTTTGCTGCACTGTTTAAGGTTTTTAAAGTATTACATAAAGGATAAAATACTGAAGAAATATGATATGAAGAAGTATTATGTGGCTTTGAAGCCATACTAATTTGCGCACTTAAAAGCCCACTTAAATTATTAGCACGTTCTTCTGCGTAAATTTTATACTCATTGACAGCTCTAAAAAAGTTCGCCATTTTATATCTCCAAATAAATAATAATATAAAAAATTATGTTTGAAAATTAATCATTATACGCATTTTTGTTTCATTTATTAAGTGTTTTATATTTTTGTGGTGTTTGGTTCTATTTTTAAGAACATTTTTTCAGTAAACCAATTAAAATTATAGTAATAAGCAGTATATTCTCCATCTACTATTTTTTGATAAAATAACGATACGAAAGCACCTGAAATATTATCCCCAGCGGATTCCTTAAAACGTATGCGACGTGCATTTGCCCATGGCGCTGGCCGAATCAGGTTATTTTAATCATCGTGATCCTAACTAGGGTGCTTGTACTAATTCATGCCGCTGGAAATATGATGCTTAAGAGGGCAAAGTGGATTAGTAGTGTGGTAATCGATGTTAAGCCTAAGGCTTATACATTTCTGCAAAGTTCGTAGCGATAAGGGGTAATGAATACCATGTAATAGTATAAGCATGGTACCTATATCTTTAACTCTAAGGATTTGCGAGCAATACAGCATGTTGAATCTCTTACGCAAATGGGAATTAATTGCCTCAAGATAGAAGACCGAACTAAGTCTGCTTTTTATGTTGCCCTACATCACAATTGTATAAGCAAGCAATTGACGATGCTGTGGTAGGTAAACTATTTGATTTGCAATTAATGGACGCCTTAGAGGGCTTATCCCTTATTGGCATAAAATTGCTTTCTAGGCTTAGTTTTTAAATTGAATTTTTTAGACATTAAGTAAATGTAGATCCACGCCGCACATCTTTATTCAAAGCCATTAGTTCGATATTTGACACAATTTCAATAGAATAATCTAATAAAAGAGAAGGGGTTATTATCAATTTTTCTTTTTCTAAACGAGATAATTTTTTTATTTCCCGTTCTATCTGCATCGCTTTAGCTTTAGAATCATAAATTTTCCAGCATTGTGCTATTTCTAATGGTTTAAAACTTTTTGTATATTTACATTTACCTGTGCCATCAATATGTGATTTATATCTTTTTTTTAAATTGTTTGTGTAGCCTGTGTAGTAGGTGTTATTTGAACATCTCAACATGTATATCCAGAAAAATTCAGCGTCTATCATTTTTACCTTTTTTCTTATAATTATATGTTGTTTAATATTATCTATGCTAATTTACATCTTATTATAGATAAAAAGTAGAGGGGCGTTTAATAGTGCAACAATTTAATGCGTTAAAACCAGGAGATAGTGTTGAGATTATTGCTCCTGCTTCTCGTAGCACCGATTTGCAGTTATCTAAGATAAAGACATTATTAGAATCATGGGAGTTAAAGTGCATAGTATCTAAAGAAATTTTTGGCAATGATTTATTATGCGCAAATACAGATAAAATTAGATTAAAATTATTAATATCCGCTTTAGAAAATCCAGATACCAAAGCTGTAATTTGTGTTCGTGGTGGTTATGGATCTATGAGGTTAATTCCATCTTTAGCAAAAATTATACCTCCATCATTTAAAATTTTCGTAGGTATGAGTGATATAACATCATTACATCTTTTTTTTGATAAACATTGGCATTGGCCAACTATTCATGGTTCATTCACAGAAGATAAAGTATCACCTGATTCTATTGCAAGGTTGAAATCTATTTTATTTAAGGAAAATAATAATATTAGGCTTGTCGGAGTCCCATTAAATGATCTTGCAAGAAATGAACAATTAATTGAGGGTAAACTTATTGGTGGTAATTTATGCCTCGTACAATCAAGTATAGGAACATTATGGCAGCTTGATGGTAATGATAAAATTATTTTATTAGAAGAAATTGGTGAGCGAGGATATAAGGTTGATAGAATGCTTGAGCATTTGCGCCAAGCTAATATTTTAACTTCTGCAAAAGCTATTATTATAGGTGATTTCTTAGAAGGATTTGAGCCTGATGGTTCATCTTTAATAAATCAAGTATTAGAGAGGTTTGCAAATGAATGTAAAATTCCTGTTATAAAAATTGCAGGAATAGGGCATGGTTATAATAATATACCAATTGTACTGGGAACTAAAATACGCCTAAAATTAGGTAATCAAATCGAGCTGCTGTGCTAGATATACAACAGCCCAGTATCTTATATTTACATTTGATTTCTTGGGGTGTTTTTATCGATTAAATCATCAATATCATCTTCTTTTTTAAATAGCTTCGATCCAAATTTATCAATTTTACTGGCGGTACTCATTGCGAATCCAAAGGTTTTATAAATAATTATATCAAAAGTCTTATAAATAAAATCTCTTACAAAATTATAGGCTTTAGTAAATATATTAAGTGCAGCAGGATTATTTAGATCATTTATTTTGTGTAAAATTAAAGATGTATTGGTTTGAAATTCTCTTTTTAATCTAGTTTTATCTTCGGCAGTTCTAGCAGATAATTGATAGGTTACTAAAATTTTAACTGTATTATCTTTAAATTCAGATATTAACTGCCTTGTTTTAGTATTTGTAATACCATCTAGAAGTTTGTCAAACTCAGGTTTTAATTTTTGTTCTAATGAACTTGTAGCCCTAATAAGCCTTGCATCAGCAGCAACATCAACCTTAGTAGCAACGTCAGCCGCAGCCTGAGCAGGAACCTCATCCTGGGTAGCAACAACCTGAGCAGGAACATCATCCTGAGTAGCAACATCATTGTGAGCAGTAACATCATCCTCATTCGCAACCCCAGCGTCTGTATAAGCAGAGACGCCAAAATTATTACTAAGGTCAGCTATTTGTAGGGCTTCATCAATCGCACTTTGAGCTTGTTCTGGCATATATACAGGTTTAGATATAATATCTAAAAATGCTTTTTCATCTGGACTAAGTCCTCTCATAGTAGCTCTTAAAGGTAGCGTAGCTTTGATGTATCTGTCATATAATTCAGTGTTGCATTGAGCTTCTTCAAATGCTTTAAAACCTTGAATAAATTCTTCTGTATATTGTGTAAGATTATCTCCTAGTAGTGATTTTGCCATGCTTTTTGGGACATAAAGAAGATTTCTTTTATAATTTGATAGTTGGGCAATAGTTAACGCTATCTCAGCATTTTCTCTGGCAAATTCAACAGGACCTAATGCTTCCTTACTTAGGGTTAAGATAACTTGTTTTTTTATTAAATCTAGGCCAAACTGAATGGAGAACTCTTCGTCACTTCCTAATAAGAGTTCAGAAATCTCGCGTAATTTTGTATCTAGATCATTTTTATATTCATGAATGTCAGCTATATTAGTCGTTCTTTCATAGTGACCACCTGCTTCAGCTCCAGCGCCACCTAAGTGGTGAACACTTATAATCGCAATGCTTGGAGGTTTTGGTTGAAAAGAATCATCCACATTTAAATCAAAGTATAAGCCTCCCTCATATTCTTCTCTGAGGTTAAATCCTAATGGATTTGCAACATTTCTTGCTATATCTTCTGTTTCAAGGCTTGAATAGCGACGTGATCTAGGATCAAATTCAGTATGGTACTTGATAAAATCATGGGTTGATTTACCTGCACGTCTTGCATTCTCAGGTGTTTCAGGATTTGATTCAAGTTGCTCTTTCATAAATAAGCGTAAAACTGGCCCTAAAATCATTTGTGTGTCAAAAGGATTATAACTATTTAATATATCAGAAAATTCTTTCCAATTTAGATTCGTAAAACCATAATATCTTGCAAATGCCGCTTTTAATTGTTCGTATTGAGCATTATAACCATTTTGATGATTAACAATCGCCCCAAAACGCAATATTTCTGCTTTAATTTCTGGCGTTAGAGCATGTAAACCACAATTATTGATAATAGCTGAAAGTCTTGGATATGGCATAGTTATCTCTTTAAAAGATTATATTTTAAGTATAGTACATTTAGATTAAGGCAATATTAATTGGTCTTAGAATCGGAGAATAATATATATAGTGCAAATTAATATTTTATGTTAAGTCTTTGCTAAAAAATTTTAAGCACTGAGCCAAAATTTTTGGGGCTAAGGCCCAACCTACAAGGAATTACAACCATTTGCGATATTTGAAATATTTATATGGTAACCATGCCGCGGTTAAAATTAGACCAACAGCAAATATATAACCATATTTCCATGATAATTCAGGCATAGAATGAAAGTTCATACCATAAATGCTTGCAACTAGGGTCGGAGGTAGGAAAATAACAGCAGCTACAGAAAAAATCTTAATAATATTGTTTTGCTCTATGCTAACCATGCCTAATGTTGCATCTAATAAGAAATTAACTTTAGCGGAAAGAAAATGTGCATAATCACTTAATGAGTCAACATCTGCACTTAATGATGCTAATCTTAAATTTCCTTCTTTTTTAATTCTTGAATGTGCGGTTTGTCCAAAGAATGAAATTAGGCGATTAAATGTTACCAAGCTCTCCCGTGCTTTAGTGTTAAGATCGCCGTTTGCACCTATTTGCTGCATGAGTAGTTGATAATTAAGCTTTTCTGCTTGGCCATTTGCAGGCCTAAAAATAGTTTTAGAATATTGATCTAATCTACTTGCTACGAGTTCTAATATATCTGCTAACCGATCAACAGTTGCGTCTAATAGTTCAATAAGTAGATTAACAGGATCTCGATGCATTGGCTCAATTTTTTTTAATTTTGAGATAAACAGTCTAAATGACTGTGATTCTATATAACGTATAGTAATTAGTTGGTTATTTGTTAAAACAAATGTTACTGGATCAATTTTAGGCTCTGGTGAGTCTGCTTGAGCAAGCATCATTGCAGTCATGAAAATCGCATCATTTTCTTTGTATAGCCTACTAGAAAATTCAATTTCAACCATTTCTGCTCGTGATGGTATAGATTTACCTATGTGATGTTCAACTTGTTCTTCTTCTACTTTTGAAGGGCAAAATAAATCTATCCAAATAGCATTCTCATCTAGCAAAGGATTTTCAATGGTAATTATTTGTGGTTCAGTTAATTCTTTATTTAAATTTATGAGCATAATAATCCATTTATATTCTATATATTAAAGTTTTGGGATTATCCTATCTAACCATTTTGGCAGATACCAGTTTAAAGATTTTACTAAAGTCATTGTAGCTGGGACTAAAACAGTTCTTATTAAGAATGCATCAACAAATATAGCTACAGCTATTCCTAATCCAAAGGCTTTAATCATTAAGATATCTGCAACCAAGAATGAAGCACAAAGCACGATTACTACTAAGGCGGCACTGGTAATGATTCTGCCACTTTTTTCTATACCAAAAATAATGCTCTTTTTATTATCATGAGTTAAGTCATGGTATTCTTTAATTCTTGTTAATAGAAATACTTCATAGTCCATAGAAAAGCCAAAAATAGCGCAGAAAATAATTACCATTAAGCTTATATCTAACATACCTTGAGGTTCAAAATTTAAAAATTTATGCAAATAACCTTCTTGAAAAACAAGAACCATAGCGCCATAACAAGCTGAAAGGCTTAATAAATTCATTAAGATTGCTTTAAATGGTAAAAATAAAGAGCGTAGAAGTATAAGTAAAATTAAATAAGTGAAAACCATAATCCATAAAATCGTAATTGGTATGGTTTTTGCAATTATATTTTTAATATCAAAATCATCAATTACTTCGCCGGTTAGAATTATATTAGTACCTTTTTTAAGTTTTAAATTATTTAAGTCATTAATTAAAATTTTAGTTTTTTTAGAGTTGGCGGGAATTTTTGTAGTTACATTAATAATGGTAAAATGTTTTCCAGTGGTGGTTTTCAGTAATTTTTTTACTGAGTCATCCATTTTATTTTTAGGTAAATTGTATAGTTTAAAATATTCTTCTTTTGTAAGTTGAGGTTTAGTAGTAACTATACTATCTACTTTTGTAATCAATTTATTTTCTTTTAATTCTTTTGTTAAATCATATAAATCACTAATTATTGTCTTTGAATTTATTTTTTCTTTGTTAGATAAAAATAGAATTTTTACAGGCCTAAGCGAAGATTCATTAAATTTTTCTGAATAATTGTCAAAAAATTGCCTATTGGCTGAATGTGGAGGAAATATATGGAAATCAGAAATACCTAATTTAGTATTTAAAAAAGGATAACCTAAAGATAATAATATGACTAAAATAAAAATAAAGAAGAAAAGAGGTCTATTAACTACTTTTTCAGCTATCCAATGCCATATGCGATTTGGGCTTTCGCTATTTTTAAATAATCTAATTGGTAATAAATTTATTTTAGTATTTAAAATTGAAAGAAGGGCTGGTAAAAATATTAATGCAGAAAATACTGCAACGAAAACAGCAGTTAAACCACCAACAGCTACAGAAAATAAAATATTTATTGGAAATAATAATAATGCACTTAAGCTTGCGAAAACAGCCAATCCGCTAAAGAAAATGGCTTTTCCAGCCGTTGCTACTGTAATTGAAATAGCTTCTATTATATTTTTACCACCATTTAATTCATCACGAAAACGACTAATAATAAATAATGAATAATCAAGACATAAGCAAAGGCCTAATAGTAGAGCGATATTTATTGTAAATATAGATAACGTATACGCTTGGCCTAAAATATAAAGTGAAGCAAGAATCATCAGCGCGCAACCACCACCTAAGATAATAGGAATTAGAGCCGCAATTATTGAGCCAAAAACAATAATTAAAGTAATAATAGATACAGGTGTCGCTACTAAATCTGCTTTATTAAGATCGTTTTTTGTTTGCTCAGTTAAAGTTTGCTCAAAAAATTGTTGGCCTCCAATTTGTACTGTCATATTTTTAGGAGTTTTTATTGATGTTTTAAATTGATCGAGAAGATTGTCACTAATACGTGTTTCTGATTTTATCATTATAGAAACATAGGCAGTATGTTTATCTTTAGAAATTTGTTCTTCATTATCACTAGGATAAATTATTTGATGTTCAAGTGGAAAATTAGATAGCTTTGTTAAAGAGTCTTTTATTTTTTTATTGAATTTTGGATCTGAGGCTAATAAATTTTTACTAGTATATAAAATTATGTAGTTGTTTTTATTATATTTTAAATTTTTGTTTAAGTAATTATCAGCTTCGGCGCTTGCTGAACGTTCATCCACAAAACCAGTTGTTTTAAAAGGACTTATTATATTTGGTATTAAAGGAATACAACATAAAATAATAGCAAACCAAAGTCCGATTATTGGCCAACGTAAGTGATAAATTAGTGTTCCAATTTTATAAATTATACTTTTATGCATTACTATTATTATTAGTTAGTTATAATTAATAATAGTACATAATTAATAATTATTCTTGCTATAATTTGAAATAAATACGTTATTTTTCATATATATTATTAGAACCTTAATCCTAAACGAAAGAATACCGAATATAAAAATGGCAAATATGAATCAGTCGGGCTTAATTGAGCCTCACCGTAACCTGCTGTATAGTTAGCTCCAAATTCAGTCATTATACGTGGGGTAATATTATAATTTAAACCGGCACCAAAGGTTGGAGTTGCTTTCCAGTCATTGTATATTATATCTTGTCTTCTAACTGCTGCCACTCCTGTGCTTGAAAACAAGCGAATGTCAGTTTTTGGTATAACAAGCATCACTTTACCAATTAAAGTAACTGTTTCTGTTCTAGTTGTAAATTCAGTTAATCCATCATGCTCAAAATTAAAAATACTTATTTCATCAAACTCTATTTTGGCATCTTGATATTTATTATAACTTGCTTCAAGAGCAAAAAATTTATTAAACTCATAGCCGCCAAAAGCCCCCCAAATAGCACCTCCTTCAGTAACTTTTATAGGAGTTGATAGGCTCATTGCTAAATTTTGATTGTCTTTATTTGGCACTAATCCAGCCCAAGTTGTTGCTCCATAACCCCCGGTAGCTCCAACATAAAAAGGATGGGTAAATTTATCATCTGCAGCAAAGCTGTTTTTAATAATCATTAAAGCACAAATAAATTGGAAACATAATGATAAAAATTTATTGAATTTATTCATATTTACTCATCTCATAAATAATTTATAGATCCCTAAATTAAAAGGGATCTAAACAGAAATTGATTTTTTATTATTGGCAGGGCATTCCTGTTGAGCTGCATGATTTACCAAATGAGTCAACTCCACCTTTTAAGTAGCAATTCCAATTGTTTACACAATCTTGTGGAGTAGTAGAGGTTTGGTATTCACATGCTTTTTGTAGTGAACCAAATATTGATATCATACGTGCATAAAGAGTATTCATGTTTTGGCACATCCCTGATGGTAGACCAGAAGAAGTACAATAACATGTTGCAACAGATTTAAAGGAAGAACAAAAATTTGGATCGTCAGTAGGTAGGGCATTGTTACAAGAGAAGCTTTCAGTGCTAATAAAAAACATCATAGCAATAAATATTTTTTTCATCATTTTAAGTTACCTTAATTTAAAATTATTTGAACAACGAAAAGTGATGTTATCAGATAAAAAGACAATAAATAAAGGACTGCTAAGAAATATTTATTTTATTAGAGTTGTCTGGTTTAATAATAGATTAAATGCTATACAATTATTATGTCTAAGGAAGTTTATCAAGAGTGTCATAGTTAATTATTCTAATCATCTCTTTTGCAATTTCTTCTCTATACTTAGGTATTAAATTAGCAGATAAAACAACAAAAGGCTTATTATTTTCATCTCTTAAAAAACATACATCTAATAAACGATTAATTTCTAATAAGTCAAATTGATGTGATTTGGTTTTTTTAGGCTTTAAACCAAATAACTCCTTATCTTTCAGTTCTTTTGGTTTGTGTATAAAGCTTTTATGTACGTTGACATTGATAATAAAATCATCAGATTTTTTTGAGATTATTAGTCTTTCGCATAAACTTAATGTCTTATGGTCTAAATTAGGTGTAGGAAGAATTTTTGTGTATAAAAATGCCGCTGAATTAATTAAATATCTTTTTAATAAATTATTTTTCTTTCTAAGCGAACCAATTGATGAAAGCTTTACTAAGCCTGAACATCGTTGATGCGGTGTAGTATCAATAGTTGCTTGATGAATTTCTTTAGCTAATTTAATAATATTAGCATCATTTGAAAAATTTACTTTTATTGGCTCAAGCTGTAAGAAACAACCAATAGTTTCATCATAGTATTGATTATTCCTGGTTGATTTAACTAGATTCATAAAAATAGATTTTGAATATTGATTAAAATCTTCATTACAATTTACTAAAGCCAAGCTTAAAACAGCGCATAATCCCGCATTAATGCTTACATGGTTCTCCGCACAAAATTGGTGTAAATTATTAATCCCATTTTCAGGTATTTCTGTATATGTGGAGTAAGGAAGGCCAGCAGTAGTCATATTTGGAAGTATTTTTTCTTTAGGAAATTTAAATAAAATTGCATCATCAAAATATTTTTCCCAAAACATAATATCCGCATTTATACGGTTCTTATCGTAGAACTTTTGTTCGTTTATTTGATAATTTTTATATCTTTTATCTACTTGGATTGGAACCGTATTCTCATTGTTTTCAAAAAGTAGATAAAATTTAGATAGATCACTAAATAATATTTCAGGAGAAACTTCATCTGCAATAATATGCGGCATGCAAAATTGTAATTCAATTTCCTCGTCAGACAGTTTAAATAATCTCGCTATAATTAGAGGCATCTTTTTAGCCCAAGGATAATAATGAATTAGATCATAAGCTGAATTTTTCATTATTTCTTCTTGAACGTTTTTATTAAATGAAGAAATATTTTTTTCATTAATTTTAAATTTTAAGTTCTTTTTAAAAATTTGCATTGGTCGTAATTTTAAAACATGGGATAAAATTATTTCATGTTTTTTAAAAGACTCATTAAAGGCGAATTCAAGTGCTTTAATATTTAAGTTACCTTGTAAACGTTTTCGTGCAAAAATATTCATTTTTTTAGCTTTTGGTTCAAAAGTATTTGAAAGCCAAAGGAGTAGTTGAAAGTCACTTAATGGTTGAAGAGCTAATTTATTTACAATATTTTCCTGAGAATCAACTTCATTATTTACAATATTTTTTGCGTTATATATTACATTTATAAATTGTTTAATAGTTGGCGCTTTATAAAATTCAGATATAGATATGTCTTTATCTAAAGTGGTATTAATCTTATTTACAATACGTGCCGCAGTTAAAGAGTGGCCACCTAATTCGAAGAAATTATCCTCAGTACCTATTATTTTTAAATTAAGTTCTTCTGCCCAAATTGATGTAATTAATTTTTCTAAATCAGATTTTGGAGTAATATAATATTGATTAGAAGTAAAACGAGGTATTGGAAGGGCGTTTTTATCTAATTTATTATTGCCATTAAGTGGAAATGAATTAACCCTTACATATGCTGATGGAATCATATAGGCTGGTATATGCTCTTGTAAATATTGGATTATTTCATTTATTCCTGGGGAAATTTTTAGGTCTTCTAATATATAATAAGCAACTAATTTTTCATCTTTTTGTGCAAGTACTACAGAATCTTTTATTGCAGAATGGGCATTTAAGCAATGCTCAATTTCTCCAAGTTCTATTCTATAACCACGAATTTTTACTTGATTATCAATTCTACCCAAATATTCAATATCTTGAGATGGCAGAAGGCGACATAAATCCCCAGTTCTATATAACTTTGATTTGGAATTTTTATTTAAGAAGTCTGGTAAGAATTTTTCATCGGTTAATTTCGGTTGATTTAAATAGCCTCGTGCTAATGAAATGCCACCAATATATAACTCTCCAACTTCATCATTTACTACCGGCTTATTATTTTCACCAATAATATGACATTCCATATTATGTCCTGGTTTGCCGATTGGTATATTCATTGGTAATTTAGAAACATTAGAATGTGTTATTTTATACTGTGTTATACCAACGGTGGCTTCAGTTGGTCCGTACTCATTGAATATTGTGTGATTTTGATAAAATTTAAGCCAAGTGGCGCAGTCGGAGGTTTGTAAATTTTCTCCTCCCAAAATGATAGTATGTATTGTGGTTAATGGTAGATTATTATCATCATTAAGATTTTGTACTAATATTTTAAAAAAACTTGGGGTTAGTTTGATTATATTAATATTTTGATTATTGAGGTGGTTTAGATATAAACCAACATCTTTTTTAATTTTATCATTACATATAACAACTGTTAAGCCTAGCATCAGCGGAACAATGGTTAAGGTAACTGCCATATCAAAAATATGATTGGCTGAAAAGTCTATCCTATCCTCTGGTTTACAATTAGAGTAATCTTGAAACCATTCGCAATAATTTATAACTGATTTATGTTCAACAAGCGTACCTTTAGGCGTGCCTGTAGAGCCAGATGTGTAGATAATATAGGCTAAATTAGAATCAGCTATCTTTAGTTTTATATTATCTTTAGACTCATTATTAATTTCTTTATTATTAAATAAAATTATCTTACCTTCATAATTTGAAAATTTATTTTGCTCATTTTCATTAGTGATAAGAATAGGGTTATTATTATCTTTTAAAATAAAATCTAATCTTGCTTCAGGGTGTTGTGAGTCAAGTGATACATAAGCCCCTCCCGCTTTTAGTATTCCAATCATTGTAATGAGGAGCTCTATAGAGCGCTCCATGCAAATAGCTACATGTCCTTCATTTTTAACGCCGGCTTTTAATAAATAGTTTGCAAGCTGGTTGGCTCTTTCATTTAGCTCGAAATAGGTTAAAGAAATATCTTCATAAATTACAGCAATTTGTTGAGGCCTATCTTTAGCTAGATTTTCAAATAATTCATGAATAGTATTTTTATTATTCATAATTAAATTTTCCCTCTATCCATAATAATGCAGTATAAATTCCCTATATTTATCATTGTAGTAGAGAAATTAAAGAAACAACATGAAAATTTTAATAAATTATTACAAGAGGGATTAGAAATAAGGATAATATTGACATTATCATTAAAAAAAGATAATTTTTGTGCTTTTAATACCCAAGGTGCCCTTATGTTTTTTACTCCAACTTTAAGTGTAATAGGAATTGCCGCCGCTTCTTCTGGCGTCGGCTTTATTATTTCTCCATTTAATACATTAGTTTATGGGTCGTTTGGTGCGATTCAGGGAGGAATTGGCGCTATGGCTTTAAATACTTTTGGGTTTGGGGTGGGATCAATTTACCTTGCTGCAGGAATAGGAGCAGCAGCTGGAATCTCAATCGCGGCTCCATTGTCTATTGCTATTGGTTTATCTAGTATATTTTCTACCAATGATAATCCAAGTGTGATGGGAAGAGCTGGGCGATTTTCCTTAGATGTTAGTGTTATGTTTTTATCAAGTTTTATAATATCATCATCATTATATTTAGGTGTTTTGCCTGCAGCAGCAGTAGCAGTAGGTGCTGTAGCTACTGGAGTAGCTGTTGAAGCTGTTAAAGGATCTATAAATTCTATTATGGGTTAAGATTTTATTTAAAGGTGAATTAATGACTATATGGTTTAAAGATTTTACGCTCGATGAGTTAAATAAACGCTCAGCTAATACGCTTGCTGATTTTATTGATATAAAATTTATCGATATTGGAGATGATTTTTTAAAAGCAACAATGCCTGCCAATGAACGTACTAAGCAACCTATAGGTATAGTTCATGGTGGAGCTAATGTGGTTTTGGCAGAAACTATCGCAAGTACTGCTGCGAATATGGTAGTAGATTTAGAAAAATTTTATTGCGTTGGCTTAGAAATAAATGCAAATCATTTAAGATCGGTAAGAGATGGTTTTGTAACAGGGATAGCAATCCCAATTCATTTAGGTCGGAGTACACAAGTTTGGCATATTGATATTTTTGATGAATCGATGAAAAAAACATGTGTATCAAGAATGACTGCTTCAGTATTGACGCGTTAATAAATCCTTAAGGAATTTAGTATATAATTTATACATTGTGTTGGTTGTTGTTGCCATTGGCCGCCACAGATTTCACAATATAATATATACTACTTACAAGGAATTTATAATGAAGCTTATATTAAAAATGACAGTATTATCTTTAATTTTATCAAGTGCCTCGGTATTTGCACATACTATAAAATTAAGCCCTAAAGAAACTAAATCTTTAACTAATCATTCTCCATGGGTTTTAAATGCAACTTGTAATATTGAAGGCAAAGTTAATCATGGTAAAGTTTTGGTAAGCATCGTTGAGAATAAAGGGAAAGTTAATGGTAAGAGTCTATCTAAAGGTCAAACTAAGTCAGTAAATTTCAGTCAAAATGAGAATATCTCAGTAAGTGCTGATCCAGGTACTACTGTAAATATTATCAATGTAGGTGAAGAACAAGTTCAGGCTGATTGTTTTTCATAAGTTAAGTTGTTACTGGTGGGCAAGCTTCGCTTTGCCCACCAAACATTAAAAATAGAGTAGGTTAATTTATAAAATCCCACCCCCACCTATAAATTATAAAGTTGAATCTTTAATTTCATCAATCTTAGCATCTATTCTAGCCTTAATAAGATGATCCGATTTAGCAATTGACTTTGCTTGATTTAACTGTCTTAGCGCTTCTTTTTTATGACCTTGAAGTAATTGGCACTGAGCTTCAAAGAAATATGCGTAATCTTTTCTTTTACTAGCAGATTCAGCTCGCGCTAAATGTTCGCACATGATTAAATCATTTTTAAAACGTCGACTACCTTTAAGTAAAATACTAGCCGCTTCATTTGGTTTATTAGCTTCGATTAAACTATTTGCATAGTTAATAATAGCTGCATAATTCTCAGGGTAATTTAAATTAAGATCTGCTAATCTTTTCGCGGCAGTTTCATAAAGTTTAAGACCTATTTCTATATCTGATTTAGCAATGACAAAATATAAATTGTCAGGATTTTGTTTTAATAATTCATCTATCTTTGAATTTGCATCAGTGTAACGATTTAAATTAGTTAAGGTAAGAATTTGGCCATATTGGCAGGCAATAGCGGTATTGGTTTTACGACATGTTGAACCATAAAAATCTAATAATCTTTTACTATCGCCACTTACTATATTACGAATTAATTCTTTAAATAAGTGATAATCAAGAGAATTGGAATAATCTTTTTTGGGTAGATTAAGGCTTCTATTTTCAGCTTCTGCTATACGATCATCATCAATAGGGTGAGTACGTAGAATTGCTGGAATATTATCTGTATAAAAATACCGTGAGTTTTGCTGCATTTTCTTAAAAAATCCAGCCATTCCCGCAGGATTAAGCCCTGATTTTATTAGCATATCTATTCCAATGCGGTCTGCTTCTTTTTCATTTGATCTAACGTAGTTAATACTATCTTGTGAAAATCCAGATAAAGCAGCCATAAGTGCGCCACTTCCCATTGTAGGATTAACAACACCGAGAGCAATGGCTGCCAACATACTTGCAAGCATTGGGATCCGCATTTGTTTTTGATGTTCAATCATACGATAAAGATGATGTAATCTTACGTGTGCCATTTCATGCGCCATAACAGCCGCTAGCTCAGATTCATTTTCTGATGCAAGTATTAATTGTGAATTAATGCCGATATAACCACCTGGACCCGCAAAAGCATTAATCTCATTTGACGCAACAAGGAAAAAATATGGTTGTGGAAGTTGGCCATTTCTCGCTAATATTTCCGCAAGATGATTAATATATTGGCTTGCTAATGGGTCACGAATGACATTTCCAGCTTGATTTATTTGCTCAACAAATTCTTTTTCAAGTTGGTCTAATTCATTATTTGTATATGGAGAAAAGGCTAATAGCTCTTGTGGCAAAATTAATAATAAAAATAAACAAATTATAACCATAGGATTACGTCTAATCGTCTTAGCATTAGATAAAGTTTGGCTTTTATTTTTAGGCCTTCTTATTCTATTCATAATACTACTCAAAAATTGAATAATTTGTTATCATACACAGCTATTATAAATAATGAATTAACTATGCACAAAAAGTTCCTGCTTGCCGCTCTAGACCAAGCCTTTTTAGGCCGTGGTTTTTGTGCACCCAATCCAAGTGTGGGCGCAGTTGCCGTACATAATGGGCAAATTATAGCGCAAGCTTGTCATCGTGGCGCAGGTACACCTCATGCTGAACAGTTATTATTAGCTGAGCTCCCTAAAAATATAACAGATCTAACTTTATATGTAACCTTAGAGCCATGCAATCATTGGGGAAAAACTCCACCTTGCGTAGATGCAATAATTAAATATGGAATTAAAAAAGTAGTATATGCATATTGTGATCCTAATCCTATAGTTACATCTAATAATACTCCTAAACTATTATCTCTGTCTGGAATTGAAGTTTTACATTACCCATTACAAGAAATAGATGATTTTTATCAAAGCTATCATTATTGGACTTTAACCAAAAAACCTTGGGTAACAGCTAAAATAGCTCAATCTTTAGATGGTAAGATAGCAGGTGTTAATAAAGAAAGAATTAAAATTTCAAATGAACTTTGTGCTAGTTTCACACACCAACAAAGGCTTCAATCAGATGTAATTTTAACTACGGCAACTACAGTTAATAATGATGATCCAATATTAAACGCTAGATTTGAAGGATCTGAGTATCCTAAAACTTTGGCTATTATTGATAGTCACTTAACTCTTAAGCAAGATGCAGAAATATTTAAAAAAGCTAAACAATGCCATATTTATTATAGTGAACATGAAAAAAACAATAAAATTTATAAAAATAGTACGAGCCATCCAATTAATATCAAATCACATTTTTTAGATTTAGAAGCTATAATTTGTCATTTAGGTGCAATGGGTTATCACGATGTTTGGGTTGAGGCTGGAGGCAGTTTATTTAATGCATTACATACGGCAGGACTTATAAATAGAACATATATTTATATTGCTCCAACTATTTTGGGAAATGAAGCGACATCTCTTTACCATGACATAAGTATATTTAATAATCCTCATAAGCTTATCTGGCGCAAAATGGATGATAATATGATATTATGTGTTGATTGGATTTTGAGCTAGATGTTTATTATATTGCACCAATAGGTTAATTATGTTTACAGGAATTATTGAAAAAAAAGGCAAAGTTTTAGCCA